>JABAOH010010119.1_pt1 | contig 22230 bp, 17 predicted proteins | sample 7062181 | NCBI WGS metagenome assembly JABAOH01 (sample SAMN14538630, study PRJNA623070) | marine sediment metagenome | biome: marine biome [ENVO:00000428]; feature: marine pelagic biome [ENVO:01000023]; material: deep marine sediment [ENVO:00002113]; isolation source: pool of 5 deep marine... | reverse complement strand
AAGATACCCTTACGGTCAATCCTCGTTATCCACAACCAGTTTCTGTGGCCTTTACGCCGGATGAACCTGATACGATTTCCGGAATTTTAACTATTGTTAGCAACGATTCAACCAATGACACGACTTATGCACAATTTACAGGAATTGGACGAAGCTTATCTTCTCCACATATGGTTTTGAGCACAGATAGTTTGGTGTTTGATTCAGTGGCTACAACACAGAGTCTGACAAAAACTTTCACAATACATAATGAAGGAGAAATGGTACTTGAGGTCTCAAAAATTGACCTTTCGCAAGTAAATCCATCTTTTTCAATTTACCCGACTTCGCTGGCTATTCCTTATGGACAATACAGGTCTGTCTACGTGACATTTTCACCAAACGACAAAGGGAATATTACTGGAAAAATTAATATCACGAGCAACGATACAACAACTCAATCAATTTCACTTCTGGGTATTGGGAGAGATCCTACACTACAGCAAATATATATCAGTCAAAATAGTATTGAATTTGATACCGTTGCGATTTCTAAATCAAAAAGTCGCTATTTTTGGATTAAAAACTTAGGAGAGAAAGAATTAAATATTCACAATATCTCGACCGCAGATAGCAGCTTTTCTGTAAACATCAGCAGTTTACTGTTAAATCCGGGGCAGAGTCAATATGTTCTGGTAAACTTTTCACCAACCATGCCAATCGCTTATCAGGATAGTCTTGTCATTCAGTGTGATGACCCAGATAACCAATATAAATATGTTAGTCTCACTGGCGTCGGTCGTCAACTATGGAATCAAAATATTCAATTATCTTCCAATAGCCTTTCGTTTGGAGAAATTGCTGTCAGTCAACAAAGGGTTTTAGGATTAATAGTCAACAATACAGGGGAGAAGGAATTACTCGTATCCAATATATCAAATAATAATTTAACTTTTTCGATTGATGATCGAGAATTTACTGTTTCGCCACAATCTTATCACACAATTTATGTGACATTCAATCCTGAATCTTTAATCACATATTTGGATACATTGAAGATTACAAATAATGATCCAGAAACACCGTTAATATATGTTCCGCTAAGTGGATCAGGACGAAGATTAAAAGATCAGAAAATTGCAGTTTTTCCTGATAGTCTCGATTTTGGTTCTGTTGGTATTGGTTTAACATCAAGTCACAATATTCAAATTAGAAATGAGGGCGAGATTAATCTGGAGATTGATTCCATAAAAGTAAATAGCTTGTATTTTTCAATCAACGGTGATACTTCTTTTAGTTTAAGACCCGGTCTTTCAAATTGGGTATCGGTTCTCTTTAAGCCTGATAGCACAGGCAACTTTGCTGGAATATTAACTATTTACAGTAATGATCCTGATTCATTAGCATCTCGAATTTCATTAACTGGATCTGGGAGAGAATTGTTGGATCCAAACATTACATTTAGTCCAAATGAATTAGATTTTGAAGAGGTTGCTTTAGGACGTTTAAAAACTCTGAATTTATACGTTGGAAATAATGGTGAAAAAGAATTGGCTGTAACTAATATTGTATCTAGCGATGATCAATTTAGAATTGAGCCAACAGCATTTGCCATACAGTCCGGATATAATCAAATGTTGACGGTTACCTTTCAACCCTTTGAAATCGATACATTTTTCGCTGAGATTAAAGTGATGAGCAACGATCCTGACTCCAGTGTTGCAGTTGTACCATTACGAGGAATTGGACGCACCTTAAAAGAGCCACAACTTAGCTACTCACCAGAAATCCTTAATTTTGAAGAAGTTTATGTGGGTAACAGTCTTGTTAACAATGTTACGATTCAAAATTTAGGTGATCTTCCGCTTAATCTATTTGAAATTTCAACCTATGATTCGCATTTTGTCGTAAATATTGATAGTGCTTTAATTGGAGGTGGGCAAGATATTAATATCGCCGTGACTTTTATTCCCTCAGATACTTTAGATTATCAGAGTATATTGGAGATTCAAAGTAATGATCCAACCAATTATTTTATCCAGATTCCATTAAGGGGCAAGGGAAAAGCGAATATTCAACAAATAGTTGTTTCTCCGTCACATCTTGATTTCAAAGATGTCCGAATTTATTCTACATCGACACGATATTTATGGATAAGCAATTTTGGAAATAAACCTCTAACAGTTTCAAATATTTTTTCTGATAATATTTTATTTATTCCACAACTAACGAGTTTTTTACTGGAACCGACCCAATATAGAGAGATCCCAGTTACTTTTTCACCTGATACCTTAAAAACATTTCATGGAAAGCTTATGATCATTAGCGATGATCCCGTCGCCGATAGTTCAATTGTAACATTAATTGGCGTCGGACGGGATTCTCTTGATCAAGAGATAAGTGTTTCATCGGATAGTCTCGATTTTGGAACGGTGGCACTTCATAATACAAAAATTTTATACCTTACTATAAATAATATCGGTGAAAAATATTTGAATATCTATAGTGTAGCCACTACCAACAAAGCTTTCACAACAAATCTCACTGGCTTTCAAATTATGCCGATGGCGGGACAGACACTCCTCATCTCATTTACACCAACAAATATAATTACTTATTCTGACACATTAATAATTGTGAGTGATGATCCAAATCAAGATACAATGATTGTAAAATTAAAAGGGATCGGAAGGAGCGCTGTACCACAAAAAATCGCAGTGTCCGACTCTGTTCTCAATTTTGGAACTGTTCCCACAGATAGGACAAAATCAATATCTTTTTCGATGACCAATCAAGGTGAGAAAAATCTTGAGATCTATGAATTCACAATTAGCGATAGTCAATTTTCGGTGAATGAAAAATGGTTAATTGTAAAGCCCGGGCTTTCTCACTCCATAACAGTAACTTTTTCACCTGTTCGAACTGATTCTATTAATGCAACTTTGATAATTAAGAATAATGATTCGAATCAGCCTGAACAAATAGTTTATCTTAAAGGAAAGGGAATATTTTATCAGGGACCAAGAATTTCAATTCTTTCTGAATCGATTAATTTTGGAAATACTTTAATAGGAGCGATTAAAAAATTATCACTCTGGATAAAAAATTCGTCGAAAGATTCAACACTTAAAATTACTTCATTTTCTTTAATTCATGAAGCATTTAGTATTTCACATTCAATACTAGCAATTCCTCCAGGAGATAGCGGTGCCGTTCAGGTCGTATTTAAGCCACATGCTTTCGGAAACCATTCTGCTCAGGTAACCATTTATTCAAATGATGAATACCAAAGTACACTTGATTTTTGGGTCTATGGTTACGGAATGATGGAAAATATGGGACAAAATTTCTTAACCGAATTGGGGTGGAAAGATGATGGTTATACACCAATCGGTGATATTTTTAGTCCAGATCCACATACTGATAGTCTATTGAGCGAAAGTCCCGATAGCACATGGTTTATTAAAGATATTACTTTACTTCAAGAACCTATGACTGCATTTATAAATCTTTGCTTTGATGATAGTATACAATTATTTATAAATGGCACATTTATTTTATCTGATACCTCCTCTAGTCCAGTTTACTGGAATATTAAAGATACAGTCACCTCTTACTTAAAGCTAGGAAGAAACCGCATCTCGATCTTGGTATTGAACAAAGAAGCAGTGCTTGGTGGTTTTGATTGTGAATTGATTGTCGATGGTGAAAGCAAAATTAAGAGAGGAGATCAAAATTGGACTCATCCAAATGCCACCTGGTGGTACTATGGAGAAAAGGGGCAACAATATCCAATTCCACCACCTGATAATCCTTATCGTCGACGCTGGTTCCACAGCGATTATGGTCTGGTTGGAATAGATACTGTTGTTGCAAATTGGGTTTTTGAACCAAGTGGGAGAGATACACTCTACGATAATACACCTTATGCTCAGCAAGCAATTTTGCATAATATCACCTGGATCAAAGGTGTTGTTGGTCAGGTAATGCAGTTTAGCGGCGAGGCAAATTCCTATGTGAAATTATATGTAAATCTCAATCGTGTTCCTCAAACGATTGAACTCTGGCTCAATTGCTACGAGCAACGATCGTATGCCCAAAACATCATTACCAATAAAGGTACTGGTCAATATGGGCTGGGATTATTTATCGATCAAAACATGAGATTAGGTGTATATTATTATGATGGTGAGTTTTTAACAGATTTTGTGATTCGGCCGAATACCTGGTATTTTGTGTCAACACAATATAGATACGATCAAATCCTTGTTTATGTAAATAACAATCTTGTTGGGACCCATTCATACGTTCAGGGTTATCCTGTTGGAATAAATTATTGCTATTTGGGTGGAAATCCACTACAACAAGGTACGGCAACTGCATTTTACGGTGCAGTTGATGAACTAAAAATAAAAAATACAGCAACAGCATTGACACAAATGCAACAGGTGGCAAGGATATCCATCATTCCACCTGATTCAGCAACCAAAGGTGAAGAGGTTCAATTGAATTTTGATATTTTCCCAACGGCATTTTCAGTCTTATCAGGACAATTTGAATATACCTGGGGAGGAAGCGATGTTTACCACAGAAAAAGTTTAGCTGTTCGTGATTCAATTTTTAATTCACCATTGCAAGTTACTATCCCTTCTGATTCAATTACAGTACGGGGATTGAAATATCGAATATCTCTCCAAACTGAATATGGGACGGTAATTTATCCTGCTTATGGTCAAAATGTCGAGGAATATTCATGGATTGAAGTCACAACAGCAAAGGAGACTTCAGCCGTGGTACTTCCAGAAAAGATTCATCGTATGATTTCAATACCTTATATCCTGAATAATCCATCAATCGATTCTATTCTGGTCGACAATTTAGGTGCAGAGGATCCTTATAAATGGCGGCTTTTTGAATGGGATCAAGATGATACAAATTATGTAGCCTATGGCGATTCCAGTTGGCAACAAACTAGCGGTTTTACACCAGGGAAATCCTTTTGGCTAATTACCAGTCAGCAGCATACGTTTGATGCTAGCTCAGGTCGCTCTCCAGATAACGTAAATTACCGAATAAATCTGGAACCTGGTTGGAATATGATTGGAAATCCATTTCCTTACCCTGTAAGCTGGATAGACATCGAAAAAACATCAAATACTATCTATGGTCCAATTTACCGATCAACTATTGATTCTATAGGATGGATTTATAACGTTGAAATACTGAATCCATGGGAGGGCTACTTTGTATGGAATGGGGATAGTTCGCATAGGAGTCTAATCGCACCTCCCAAAGAGACTTTAAAAATTCCACTAAAAAAGCAGAGTACGTTGACTCAAAAATATCTTGCAAAATATCCTGATGTAATTATCCTGCTTTCTGCGAATATTCGTTGTGGTAAGTTTATTGATATTGACAATCTTGTTGGTGTTGCTGAAAACGCAGCCGATGAATATGATAGCTACGATCTAAGAGAAGCTCCTGCAATTGGTGATTACGTATCTCTCTGGATTGATAATTATATGTGGAAAAAATTTGGTGGAGCTTATACGGTCGATATTCGAAAGGACGGTTCAGATGGTTATGTCTGGAATTTAATAGCAGAATATTCGATCCAAAAACCAGAAGAGCTATTGAAAATGAAATTGCAACAAATCACTAATATAAATGATGACTGGCTGATTTATCTCTTTGATCTTTCAGAAGATATTGCCATTAATTTAAAAGATCAGTCCGAAATATCATTTAAACCAGTTGCTAAAGAAATGAATAGAAAACCATATAAGCTCATAATTGGAACAGAAGCATTTGTTTTACAAAACTCAGAGGAGATTCCGTTAATTCCACTAGAATTTGAGCTTTTTCAGAATTATCCCAATCCATTTAATGCAACTACCGTAATATCATTCAATTTACCAAAGCGGATGCATGTATCTGTAAAAATCTATAATATTCTCGGGCAATTAGTTAAAACGTTAGTCGATGATGATGTTCGTGGCGGGCATCATAAAATTCAGTGGGATGGGCAAAATAATCATGGTAATTTAATCTCAACTGGTTTATATATCGTAAGGTTAGATACTAAAGATAAGATGGCAGTTAAAAAATTATTATTGATCAAGTAAATTCTTGGAGCGAGAAATGAAAAGATCTTTAATTATATTTTTCATGCTATTGTTACTTTCTGGGGAAATTTTTAGTCAACCTAATGACGGAATTTTTCGATCAGGGATTGTAATACAAAAATGGACCATTGAAAATCTCAAAGATCCGATCTCTGAAGGGACGTTTCCGTTTGAGGTTATATATCCTTTAAGAGAGAATCTTAATGTCCAAATAAATCACTCTCCAGCATTCTCTCGTTTTGGTGACAACGGTCTATCTGGTTTATCGGATACCTGGCTTCGATCAACCTATACGTTCCTTGATAATCAAGCAGTGGCTAGTTTAGGTTTAGGTCTACCGACTGGCAGAACTGAGCTAGATTCCTCTGAGACAAATGTAAGCAAATTAATTAGTCAGAATGCATTGAAATTTAGATTACCAGTGTTTGGTCAAGGATTAACACTCAGTGCAGGAGTCATGTACGTCTATTCAATTAATGAAAAGATGACAATTGGTGCTGGAGTTAATTATGTTTTCAGGGGAAAATATAAATACAGTAAACTTGTATCAGATGATTATAATCCAGGGGATCAATTCGGATTGAATTTAGGCTTGGATTATATAATTATACCAAAGCTACGATCAAATGTTGATTTTATCTTTAATTATTATACCACTGATAAGTTGAATAATACTAAAATGTTTTTATCGGGAGCAAAATTCAGTACAAAGATGGGTTTTCAATATCAGGTTTCATTCGGTTATTTGTGGCTTAGGGCATACTATCGCTCAAAGGCTAAAAATGAAACCTGGAATGGGCAGGCGCTAGTACCTGATGAAAAAAATAATAACATCACACAGAAAGAATTGGATCTTGGGGCAAAAATGGGAATATCAGATATTTTTTACCTAACAGTCAGTGGAGAGGTTAGGTCTTATTCAGAGAATGAGGTGAAGGAAGGATGGGTCGATCTTTTAGGTGGTGGCTTGAGATATGAACTGCTGATGTCAGAGAAATTGACCATCTCAATGGGTTTTAAATTGTTTTTTGGCAACGGTAAATTTATGAATGCGATTCCAAATTTTTCTGGTATAGAATTTCAGGTAGGAACACAATGGAAAATTTAACCAGTTAGAGGGAAGAATGGCTGTTATAAAAAAATATTTATTGTAGTAATTGTACAGGAAAAGAAATTATTAACAGAAGGGGATGTCTCTTTAGATGTAATATCAAATTTTTCCAAAGGATTGGGATATGAATAAGTTAATAATTTTAATGACGCTGAACATATTTATTTTAAAATATCGGACATAAATCCAAATTTCGAACCAGCTAAAAATAGATTAAAGGAACTTATAGATCAAAATTAGCGTGAAAATTTAATAAGAATCTTTATTTCACGGCGGTAGCGTAACTAATTTGTAGCGGGGCAATTGATCGATTAACAGTACCAACCGTTATAAAACTATATAAATTTCTTCCACAATTATTTTCACATTTAAAGTTATTAAAAATTTTTTCACAATCATCTTGTGAGGTAACTCGAAATCTTTTAACATTACCACAGGATTCACAAGTTATAATAAGCTCTTTGACTCTAATATGTTGCATTAGGTTTTCTCCTTATAGTGGGACAAATAAATTAAAAAATCTGATTAAAATCAAGTTTGCAATTTCTATACCACATTATTAACTGTATATTGTGCGTATTTATTATATACATACAATATGTAGTAGTGTTTTCTTAGCCCAACTGTATCATAATGAACGCTGGTTGTTAGATTGTAATACAAATTACGAATAAAAGAATTGATTTTTACAAAAATTATAATTAAAAGATTAATGGAGATTTCATAGAATCAAATGAGTTGAAAATTTATTATGTTGAAGTTAACCGTTATAATTATGTTATCCTTTTTGGTCTTATTTCTATTTAAGGTCAGCAAAAAGAAAACAGCCGAAATTAGATCGCGACGAAAACGAATATTAGATAGGTTTCGTAACAGAGAATAAGGCATAATTTCAAAGAAAAATAGAATAAAAGTTAAAAAAAGTCTTGCATTATTTTGAATTAATTTGTATATTTGGGACGAAATAAAAGCGGGAGTAGTTCAGTGGTAGAACACCACCTTGCCAAGGTGGGGGTCGCGAGTTCAACCCTCGTCTCCCGCTCAATTTTCAGGCGGCGTAGCCAAGTGGCTAAGGCGGAGGTCTGCAAAACCTCTATTCATCGGTTCGACTCCGATCGCCGCCTCAGCTACAGTAGACTTGAGCCGGGGTGGCGGAAATGGCAGACGCAAGGGACTTAAAATCCCTCGGATATTTATATCCGTGCCGGTTCGACTCCGGCCCTCGGCACTTAGCAGTCAATTGAGGGGCTGTAAATAATGAAAAAAGCGGAGTCATTCTATTTATGGCACGCTTTTTTAGTTTAAAATTTATTAATGGGCGATTAGCTCAGTTGGTTAGAGTGCTTGCTTGACATGCAAGAGGTCACTGGTTCAAGTCCAGTATCGCCCACAAAAAGTTTATTAAATTAAATGATATGCCGAATTCTAAGCTTTATCGGAATTCGGCTATCTGATATTTGGAGGCATGTTACGAAACTATAAATGTAGGTGAGGATGGATAGGGTTAAGATCACTTTTCCTGATGGTGATGTAAAAGAATATCAAAAAGGAATAACACCACAGCAGATTCTGCAACAGGTTGATTATAAATCTGTAGCCCAAAAAACAGTCGCTGCTTGTTTTAACAATCGTTTAATTGATTTAACTCGTTCTTTAAATGAAGATGGATCTTTGGTGTTTGTCACGCATGACACTCCTGAAGGCATGGAAGTCTTCTGGCATAGTTCTGCGCATATTATGGCACATGCCATCAAAAAATTATTTCCTGAAGCAAAATTCGGTTTTGGCCCTGCTTTACACGATCGATTTTTTTATGACTTCGATATAGATAGATCTCTCGCTCCCGAGGACCTTGAGAAAATCGAGGAAAAGATGAGAGAGATTGTTAAACAGAACAATCTTTTTATCAGAGAAGAATTATCTAATGAAGAGGCTGCAAATTTATTTAAACAAAGAAACGAGCCGTATAAAGTCGAGCATATCGAAGAATTAGACGATAGTACAAGTATTTACAGAGAAGGAGATTTTGTTGATCTTTGCTCTGGACCTCACCTGCCTTCCACAGGCCTAGTAAAACATTTTAAACTCATAGCCATTTCTGGAGCTTACTGGAAGGGCGATGAAAACAATCCCATGCTTCAGAGAATTTACGGAATTTCTTTTCCTAAAAAATCACAGCTCGATGAGTTTCTCCTCAAATTAGAAGAAGCGAAAAAAAGAGATCATCGCAGGTTAGGGAAAGAACTCGATTTATTTAGCATTAATGATGAATGTGGCGCTGGTCTTATTTTATGGCATCCCAAAGGCGCCCTAGTCAGAAAGATTATTGAAGATTTTTGGCGTGATGAACATATAAAAGCAGGTTACGAGTTAGTTTTTACTCCTCATATCGCTCGGCTGGACCTATGGTCTAAGAGCGGACATTTGGATTTTTTTATTGAGAATATGTATTCTCCCATTGAGATGGAAAACCTAAAATATCAATTGAAACCTATGAACTGTCCATTCCATCTGTTAATTTATAAAAATCAGGGGAGAAGTTATCGAGATCTACCGATTCTTTGGGCTGAATTAGGGACAGTTTACAGATATGAAAGATCAGGGGTCTTGCATGGTTTAATGCGCGTTCGGGGATTTACTCAGGATGATGCGCATATCTTCTGTCGACCGGATCAACTGCAAGATGAAATCATTAATTGTCTCAATTTCACTCTTTTTATTTTAAATACTTTTGGCTTTATCGAATTTGAGATTTATCTATCAACAAGACCAGAAAAATTTGTGGGAACTGTCGAAAATTGGGACCAAGCCACAGAAGCGCTTAAATTAGCACTTGAAAAGAAAGGCCTTGATTATCACATGGATCCAGGTGAAGGCGTATTTTATGGACCCAAAATTGATATTAAAATTAAAGATGTCCTTGATCGCGCCTGGCAATGTACAACAATTCAGGTAGATTTTAACGAACCTGAACGATTTGACATTACTTATCGTGGACAGGATGGACATGACCATCGTCCTATTATGATACATCGTGCCTTAATGGGCTCGTTAGAAAGGTTCTTTGGAACATTAATAGAGCATTATGCAGGTGCGTTTCCAGTATGGTTAGCGCCAATACAAGCCATAATTCTCCCAATCACAGACGCTCAACATGAATATGCATTCGCTATAGAAAAAAAATTAAAAGCAAGCAACATTCGGGTGAAGGTTGATAACAGCAATGAGAAAATTGGCTTTAAAATCAGAGAAGCTACACTTCAAAAAATTCCTTATATGATAATTGTGGGAGAAAAAGAATCTCAAACAGGTCTGATAGCGGTAAGAAAAAGAAAAGAAGGAGATCGCGGTCAGTTTACACTGAGAGATTTTATTAATCAAATTTCTCATGAGATTGACCAGAAAGTTGTGACCTAACATTGAATCTATATCTAATTCAAGTAGTATAAATCAACTAGGGAGGGTCTACCATTAAGAAAAAAGAAATACGGGTTAATGATCAAATAACAAGTTCCCGTGTACGTGTAATCGGTACCGATGGAAAGCAAATTGGTATTCTTAATATTGCTGAAGCAAACAAAATTGCTTTTGAAGCAGGTTTAGACCTGGTAGAAATCGTACCCAATACCAATCCTCCAGTTTGCAAAATCATCGATTTTGGTAAATATAAATACGAATTAAGCAAGAAAGAAAAAATTCAAAAGAAAAAACAGCATGTCATACATGTAAAAGAAATTAGGTTGAGTCCTAAAATTGAGGAGCACGATTTTGACTTCAAAATTAGGCATGTAAGAAGATTTTTAGAACAAGGAAATAAAGTAAAATTAAATATATTATTTAAAGGACGTCAAATAGCACATAAAGAATTTGGCGATCAATTACTAGAAAAAATTATTGAGCAGTTAAGTGATATTGCAAGAATTGAAAGTGAACCTCATATTGAGGGAAGAAATATGGTAGCTGTATTAATAAAGAAATAATTTTAATGCAATGAGGAATAATAATGCCGAAAATGAAAAGTAAACGCGGAGCAGTTAAAAGATTGAAAGTGACTGGTTCAGGAAAAATAAAAAGATTTCATGCTTTTTCAAGTCATATTCTAACTAAAAAAACGAGGAAAAGAAAAAGAAATCTTAAAAAATCATCATTAATTTCTAAGGCTGATCAAAAACGGATGAGAGAAATTATTTTAGTATAACATTGAATTGGAGGGGAGATGCCCAGATCAAAATATAGTGTCCCATCTCGGAGACGAAGAAAGAAAATATTAAAAGCTGCAAAAGGTTATTATGGGGGTAAACATAGATTATTTAAGACTGCTAAAGAGAGTGTAGAAAAAGCACTTCAATACTCATATCGAGATCGAAAGAAAAGAAAAGGACAATTCAGACGATTATGGATAACTCGAATTAATGCAGCGGTTCGAAATTATGGATATAGTTATTCTACATTCATCGATGCTCTAAACAAGAAAGATATTCAAATAAACAGAAAGATTCTTGCCGACATGGCAGTTAACGATCCCCAAGCGTTTGAAAGTTTAGTACAACAGGTTACATCATAGGTTTGAGCATGAAACAGGATCTTAAGGAAATTTTAAATAAACTTGAACAACTTAGAATTGCATTTTCCAAATCTATTTATGAAGTTAAAGACAAAAAGGAATTAGAGAATATACGCATTAAATATCTGGGTAGAAAGGGCCAACTTTCTTCTTATTTTAATTTAATGGGACAAATATCTGACGACGTACGTCCTGAAGTTGGTAAGCATCTAAATATTTTAAAGAAGTCTTTTCAGGAAAGTATCGATGAAAAAACAAAACTGTTTAAACCAGACCGCAAATCGGAAGATATTTTTGATATTACGCTTCCTGGTATTTCAGCTCAGGTGGGAACTAAACATCCATTATATCAGGTACTCGATGAACTAAAGGGGATTTTTGTCAGTTTAGGTTTCACAGTAGAAACTGGACCAGAATTGGAAACAGATTATTATAATTTTGAAGCTCTAAATATTCCAGAGAATCACCCCTCAAGGGATCTTCAGGACACATTTTATATTTCAGATAAATTATTGCTACGAGCTCATACTTCTCCTGTTCAAATTCGAACGATGGAGAAAATGTCTCCTCCTGTACGCATGATAGCACCGGGTAAATGTTTTAGAAAAGATGCTCCTGATGCAACCCATTCCCCTGTTTTTCATCAAATTGAGGGATTATGTGTTGATGTGGGTGTAACATTTGCTGATCTAAAAGGAGTTATTACGGCCTTTGCCAAAAAGCTGTTTGGCGCCAATGTTAAAATTAGATTCCGACCAAGTTTTTTTCCTTTTACAGAACCAAGTGCAGAATATGACTTTTCTTGCGTCATATGTGACGGAAAAGGATGTAATTTATGCAAAGGAAGCGGCTGGCTAGAAATCGCTGGTGCGGGTATGGTTGATCCTGCTGTGTTCAAATTTGTCGGTTATGATAGCGAAAAGTATACGGGTTACGCCTTTGGGATGGGAGTAGAACGTATTGCTATTTTAAAATATCAGATTGATGATATTCGTATTTTTTATGAAAATGATCTTCGGTTTTTAAATCAATTTTAAAACCAAGTTTTGAGTTTTAAAGTATAGCGGAGTGGATTTCTTTGAAAGTTACCGTAGACTGGTTAAAGCGATATATCGATTTCTCTCAATCACCTGATGAGTTAGCCAATATATTAACTATGTTGGGCTTAGAGGTAGATAGTGTTTATCAAGTTTCTTACGACTTCGAAAATGTTGTCGTAGGAGAGATCATCGATATAAAAAAGCACGAACGAAAAAATAATTTAAGCATTTGCTCAGTTAATACTGGCAAAGAAATCCTTAGTTTGGTTTGCGGCGCTCCTAATGTAGAAATTGGCATAAAAGTCCCAGTGGCTTTAGTTGGAGCGAGGTTACCTGGTAATACGATTGTTAAGGCTGCCACCATTCATAGTTACGACTCTCCGGGGATGATCTGCTCTGAGGCAGAACTCGGTCTTTCCCATCAGAGTGATATCATAATGGTGCTTGATCACGAAGCAAAAATTGGTCAGGATCTAAAATCTGTTTTGGATCCGGAAGACGTTGTTATCGATATTGATTTAACTCCTAACCGACCAGATTGTCTTGGCGTGATTGGAGTGGCCAGAGAAATTGGTGCGATTAATAACTCTCAAATTAAGAAGCCTCCTATCAAACTTCGTGAATCTGCCTCAAAAAAAATATCTGAGGTTATCGAAGTAATAATCGAGAATCCAGAGAGCTGTCCTCGTTATACTGCACGATATATTGAAGACGTTAAAATTGGTCCATCACCCAGATGGCTGATTCAGAAATTAGAAGCTGTTGGATTACGTACGATCAACAATGTGGTAGACATTACAAATTTTGTGATGATGGAAACAGGCCAACCTCTCCACGCTTTTGATTATGATTTATTGGAAGATCATAAAATTGTTATACGCCATGCCAATGCTGGTGAGAAGTTCATCACTCTTGATGAAAAGCAGCATATTTTAACCGACAATATGTTAATGATTTGTGACGGTAAAAAGCCGATAGCATTAGCAGGAATTATGGGGGGATTAAATTCTGAAATTTCAAAATTAACTACTAATGTACTCTTAGAAAGTGCTTATTTTAATGCAATTAACATAAGAATAACTTCAAAGAGTCTTGGCATATCCACTGATTCATCTCAAAGGTTTGAAAGAGGGGTTGATCCTGAGGGGTTGGTTTATGCTTTAAATCGTGCTACACAACTGATTTCTGAATTGGCAGGAGGAGAAATCGCAGCAGGTTATACAGACTGTTATCCAAGCCCAATTCAGAAAAGAAGAATTAAATTAAGAGTAAATCGTGTAAACCATCTTTTAGGCACTTCCATCAAGGTAGGCGAAATTGTTGATATTCTTGAACGTCTTGGATTTAAGATTGAGATTCATAACGATGTCGTTTATGTTGAATTACCTTCGTTTAGAGTCGATATTGAACGAGAAGTGGATTTGATTGAAGAAATAGCTCGTATCTATGGTTTCGATCGAATTGAAGAAACAACCTATTCGAATATCCCATTAATTCAGCCTGGTAACAAAATGGAGAAATTCTCCCAATTGGTGAGAGATATCATTTTCGGAATGGGCTATAATGAAGTTTTAACACATAGCTTAATTAATCATAATTGGGCTGAAAAGTTTTTAGACTATCCACTTATCCAATTAAAAAATCCACTCAGTGAAGATCTAGGAACTCTACGTCCAAGTCTAATACCTGGTATATTACAGGTTGTTAAGTGGAATAAAAATCGTTATATAAACGATCAAAAACTTTTTGAAATTGGAAATATTTTCTATTGGACAGGTAAAAATCATATTTCACATCATGAGAGACAAAAAATTGCTCTGATCCGAGCAGGAAATACTAAACCCAGGAATTGGATCGATATATCGCGTCCTTCTACATTTTACGATCTGAAAGGGGATATTTTTTCTTTGTTAGATAAATTACAGCTTAAGAAATTCCAGTGTACAGAATCTTCGTTAAAATTTCTTGATAATAGAGCTTTGGAATTACATTTAAATAATGTAAATTTTGGTTATATCGGTGTTTTATCGCTAGATATCTTAAATGCACTTGATATTCAAGATGACATATTCATTGCTGAACTCGATTTTCAACTACTTTTTGATGAATATATGTGGGATAAAAAATTTCAGCCTATCCCAAAATATCCTGCTATAAAACGCGATCTTTCAATTTTAATTGATCAGCATATTCCAGTGGAAGAAGTGGTAAAAATCATTTGGCAATCTGGTGATAAATTTCTAAAATCGGTAAACTTATTTGATTTTTATCGAGGCAAACAAATTGCTAATAGCCAAAAAAGTTTAACATTTACCCTTACTTTTTACTCTTTAGATCGAACATTAACTGAAAAAGATGTAGATACTAACATTGAAATTATAGTCGAAAATCTAAAGCTAAAACTTAATTCACAATTAAGAGCATAATATTGGGAATTTTTGCATGGATTATGCTGAATTGGAAAAGCTTGAAAGAAATATAAAAAAAGCTATTGAAACAATCCATAGATTGCAAAGTGAAAATCAGAAATTGAAGCAAGAAAATGAGCATTTAACGACCCAAATAAAGGAAAAAGAACAGACTATTCAGCAACTAGGTCATAAGTATCAAGGTATTGGAACTACGGAAGATCAATCATATATTTATAAAGAAAAAGAAGAGAAAATAAAACAAAAAATTCAGCAGATGCTGGATAAACTAGATGCTTTTCAACAATTTTCAATAAATCGACAGTGAAGATTTAAGTAACCGTCCCAAGTAAACTGAAATCATATTTTTATTTATAAATAATTCAAGCCCAATGAGTGATGAATATAACATACTCAAGGTCAATATTTACGGTACAGAATATCCGATAAAAGGAAATACGGATATAGAATATATAAAAAAAGTAGCTAATTATGTTGACAGTAAAATGAGAGAAGTTAATAAAAATATTTCCATTGATTCTTCTCTAAAAGTTTCTATATTAGCTGCTTTAAATATTACAGATGAGTTATTTCGGGAACGTGAAAAAAAGACATCTCTACCGTTAGAACCTGATTTTCAAGAAAGAATAAAAAAATTAAATTTAGACCTGGAAGAATGTTTAAAAAATTTTAGTTCTTAATAATATCTCTCTTTGGCTGATCCCTGTTTTCAGTGATTTTATGACGCATTACTTAAATCATCACTAATCGTAAAGATTTATCACGATTAAGGGTGAGGTTGGTTTATGTGTTTTAAATTGCTTAAGACAGGGATTTTTTTTATAACAAAATCAATAAAAAATTAATTGGAGGGGAGATGGAAATATATTGGATGATAGCCATTGTTGTTGTTGGATTAATCGCTTTTATAAGTGGTTGGCTATCTAATAAAAAGATCGGCCAGGCAAAAATAGCAAATGCTGAAAAAATGGCAGAAAAAATTATTCAGGATGCTGAAAATACAGCAAATACTCTAAAAAAGGAAAAATTATTTGAGGTTAAAGATGAGTGGATAAAGCTGAAACAAAATTTTGAAAATGAGACCAAATCGCGCCGTAACGAACTACTCAAACTAGATAAACAGTTAACAAACCGTGAGATCAACATGGATCGCAAGGTTGATCTACTTACCAATAAGGAGAAAAAGCTTACCCAGGTAGAAAAAACTTTAATTGAGAGAGAAACAAAAGTTTCACGCATGGGACAGGAATTAGAGAAGATTATAAAAGAGCAGAATGAAAAGCTGGAAAAAATTTCTGGAATTTCCAATGAAGAAGCTAGAAGAATTCTAATGGAAAATTTGATTGAAAAAGCAAAACAAGAAGCAGCACAGATAATCAAAGATATAAAGGATCAAGCGAGACAAACTGCTTCAAGAGAAGCAAAAGAGATAATAATTCAAGCAATTCAAAGAACAGCCGCTGATCACTCTGTTGAAACAACGGTTTCAGTCGTAAATTTGCCAAATGACGAAATGAAAGGACGTATTATCGGTCGGGAAGGCCGAAATATACGTGCTTTTGAAACTGCAACTGGAATTGAAGTTATAGTGGATGATACTCCAGAGGCAGTCATACTTTCAGGTTTTGATCCATACCGACGTGAAATTGCTAGATTGTCATTAGAGAACCTCATAACTGACGGAAGAATCCATCCAGCACGAATTGAGGAAATCGTCGAAAAGACCAAAAAAGAAATGGAAGAAAAAATTGTAGAAATCGGCGAACAGTCATTGCTTGAAACTGGCGTCCATAGCGTTCATCCTGAATTACTTAGACTGTTGGGAAAGCTTAATTACCGAACAAGTTATGGACAAAATGTTCTGCAACATGCAAAGGAAGTCTCTTTTTTGGCCGGATTAATGGCTGCTGACTTGGGTTTAGACTCTTCATTAGCAAAACGAGCTGGTTTATTACACGATATTGGAAAAGCAATCGATAAAACTACTGAAGGAACGCATACAGAGATCGGTGCCGAAATAGCTAAAAAATACAAAGAACATCCAGTGGTTGTTAATGCGATTGCCTGCCATCATGAAGACGTTGAACCGATCTCGCCCATCAGTATATTAGTCCAGGCAGCAGATGCCATTTCCGGATCAAGACCTGGCGCCAGAAGAGAAACGCTTGAAGGTTATGTAAAACGATTAGAAAAACTTGAGCAACTTGCCGAATCGTTTAATGGCGTTGTGAAAACCTATGCGATACAAGCAGGGCGTGAAGTAAGAGTTATGGTGGAACATGAACAAATCGATGATGCAATGGCCGACCAACTTGCATCTGATATCGCCCAGAAAATACAGGCCGAAATGGAATATCCGGGACAGATAAAAGTAACAGTCATCAGAGAATATAGATCAGTTGATTATGCAAAATAAATGTCTTCTGAATTAAGTAGTGTCGTAATTTTTTTATTTGATTTTAATTAGATATTGTCTCATATTATAAAACAAGTGGAACTAGAATTGAATCAAGCTAAAATTAATGTTCTCTTTATTGCCGATATTATTGGAAATCCTGGTTTAGCTATCATTAGAAGAGTAGTTAATCAAGTTAGAGAAAAATACCAAATCGATTTTTGTATCGCTAATGGTGAAAATGGTTCAGCGGGAAAAGGTCTTACTGAAAAAATCGCATATGAATATTTTAAAAACGGTATTGATATTATAACCAGTGGGAATCATATCTTTGAAAAATTTCATGTTCATAAATTTCTAAATACGAATCAGAAAATTTTGAGGCCACTCAATTACCCGATGGGTGCAAGTGGGAAGGGTTCGTTAGTAGCATCCCTTTCTAATAATATTAAGATCGGGGTAATCAATATTCAAGGGCGAACTTTCATGCTTCCCATCGATTGTCCTTTTAGAACTGTAAGTGAAGAAATAAATAAAATAAAAAAATTAACACCAATAATTATCGTTGATTTTCATGCCGAAGCAACTGCAGAAAAAATGGCGATGGGATGGTATTTGAATGGCAGAGTTAGTGCTGTTATTGGAACTCATACGCATGTACAGACTGCCGATGAGACAATTCTTAATAAAGGCACAGCTTATATCACTGATGTAGGAATGACGGGGCCTCACAACTCTGTTATTGGGATGAAAAAAGAAGTGGCGATTAAACGATTTATACAACAGTTGCCTGAACGGTATCAACCTGCGGATTCTGATTTGAGATTTGCAGGGATTGTTATCACAATTAATACGCAAGATGGTAAAGCCGAAAAAATAACAAGACTATTATTCTCAGTAAATGATGGAGGATTGAATTAAAAGCAATGAGTGCTGAAATCATTAATGGTAAAAAAATAGCTGACCAAATAAAAATCGAATTAAAAGATGAAATTGAAGATTTAAAAAAACAAGGCCTAACACCTGGTCTGGCAACAATTCTCGTTGGAAATGATCCGGCATCATCCACCTACGTACGGATGAAAGAGAAAATGTGCAATGAACTCGGAATCTTGACAAAAAGTTTTCGACTACCAGTTGAGACAATAGAAGATGAATTGGTGGCTATTGTAACTGATTTAAAAATAGATAATGAAATACATGGTATTTTAGTCCAATTACCATTGCCGAAACATATCAACGAACGGAATATTATCCGGACAATTCCTGAAAGTAAGGATGTTGATGGATTCCATCCACTTAGTTGGAGTAAAATGATGACAGGTGAGGATACATTTTTACCCTGTACACCAGCTGGCATTCAAGAGATGCTGATTCGAAGTGGACATAATCCCAATAAAAAACATGTGGTTATTATAGGAAGAAGCCAAATTGTGGGGCTGCCTTTAGCTAATATTCTGGTCAGAAAGACTTCGGGAGCTAATGCAACGGTGACAATATGTCACACTGGGACCAAAGATTTGAGTCATTTTACCAAACAAGCTGAAATCCTTATTGCAGCAATTGGAAAACCAGAATTGGTGACTGCGGATATGGTAAATGAAAATGCTGTTATCATCGATGTTGGAGTCAATAGGGTGGAAGCCCCTGAAACAGATAAGGGGTATCGATTAGTTGGAGATGTCCATTTTGAGTCAGTTTCACAAAAAGTCAAGGCTATATCCCCGGTCCCTGGGGGTGTGGGGCCGATGACTATTATTATGTTGATGAGAAATACCGTAAAAGCAGCAAAACAATTTATCAAAGTTTAAATTATATTTTTTATATAATATTAAAATTCTAAACCGATTACGATTTTAAGATTTCAGTAATAACGCCTAACTCGATGCTTTACTGCGGGGTTAATTAGAAATATGCCATTTAATCTTCTAATAGTATTGATTACGAATATACCACTTGCTCGCTAATTGCTTCCTGAATCAGAGACGAATTCTACTTTTAACCCCATTGTTCAAACGGATCTGTAGTTAAGTTTATTTTTACGATTGCAGCAACTTTACATTTATAACACGATTGTGCCAGCCGCGCGATGATTTGTGCGGGGAGGTCGGATAACTGGCGTCTCTAGCCAGATGAATCCAAAATAACAACCTATAGTTTGGTTGCTAATCAATAGGTTGGGTAAAAAACGGTAAACTCGTATCATATTATGGAGGGAGTTGCTATGTTTAAAAAACTCGTATTTTGTTTGGTTGTTATAATGATCGCTGTTGGATGTGAAAAGAAGCCGCCAGCAGATATCATCCTTGAAGCGGATGTACATGTAGCGGTAAACGATCCAACTGACGAGGACGTGGCTTCGTTTACAATTAAGGCATCTGGTGATTACGAAATCTCCATGAATACAGAATACAGCGGCGACGACCAGCTAAACGAAAGTTATTTTATCAGGATCAAATATGGCAGTGAATTCCTGTTTCCATTGAATCCTAATGCAGGTAAGGATTTAGTTGTAGCAGACAACGGGGCTGTTGGTTATGTTTTGAGGCCAAGCGGTGTTTTCGCATTTAGGGAGGGCATGGAACTGTCGATTCACGTTTTCCACTATTACCTGATTTCCGATGAATTCCCAGAATTCCTCAACGGCGAAATGGGTGATGCTGAAAGCGTGCATGCCGATGAATTCAGGGTGGTGTTCAAAAGAAATTAATCATTCTTTGAAAGGTAACTGAAATATTTGGCTATGGCGCTGTCAATGCGCTTTTTCGCCACAATCAAAAAAATCTTGGAAATCTATCTATGAAACAAAATATTGAACTTATCAGGGATAACCAGAGCGGGGAATCAAAGAAGGTTGGTAATTACGCAGTTACGCGCCGTGTGACATCCGGCGGCACTGATGCGCAGAATACGGCTATGGTCACCCTCACAATCTTTTTTCTAAGAGAGAAACCGCCTCAAAACATAACTTTGCAGGGAGCCCACGATTTCAACAGCGGTGTCTACAAGGGAAGTGTAAGCGCAGCCTCCCAAAAATACAACTGGATACGCGATGCGAGTTTTATAGGGAATACCGCGAAAGATACACTGACAATACAATGGTTGGAATCACCGGGACTCACCCTGCCCTAAGCGGGATGAGACTCTTTTTGGATGACACTTTTGTATTGGGCTTTAATAATGCGTTTTAATCTTCATTAAGCAATGTGGTCTAAACTAATCGTTATCATCATAAATTCAATTTAAAAGATAAAAATCGCCAGGTATAACACTGGCGGTTTTTTATTTTAATAAAACTTTCTATGTGAAGAAAAAAAAGTGTCCTAATTTCACCATATACCATTAATCCATTGCACCAGATCAACGAACTGATCTTACGGATCACCACGCAATCTATTTATTATAAATTGTATTTGTCTTCCTAAAAAAGATGTAAATCAAATGACAATGGGAATAAAAAATCCAGGCAAGCTAACTAACCCATGCTCAGTTGCTGCAGCTTCCCATCGCACAGAAGTACTTAAAGGAACAAAACGTGAATAGACATTGAAACTTCCGAAAATGCGCTATAGCAAGGTGGTCAACTGGAGCAACTTGTTAAGTACTTTTTAGAAACTACACAATAAAACCTGTTGTTGCGAATGCTCCATAAGCAAACTATTTCAATGTATGACACATGTTTCTTTATGCATTAAAAGCTGTTTGCAAAGTTGTACATATTTCATCTATTGCATCCTTAGCTCGAGGAAACACACCGGGCAACGTCACGAAATCGTGAAGCATCCCATTATAGCGTGTACATTGTACTGGTACGCCAGCCGCCCTTAAGCGATTCGCATATGCTTCTCCTTCATCACGAAGGACATCAAATTCGGCGGTGATTATTAACGTGGGTGGTAATCCGCTCAAATCTTCAGCAATTAGAGGTGAAACAAGATAAGTTTTCGCTTGTTCCTGATTCTGCAAATAATGATTACGGTACCAGATCATATTCGCAGTGGATAACCATAAACCATCGCCGAAATAGTGATATGAAGCCGTGTTAAATGAAGAAGCATCAACCCATGGGCAAATGAGCACTTGATAAGCCAACGTGGGAAAGCCCCGATCCCGGGCAATAATTGAGGCTACTGCCGCTAAATTGCCACCGGCGCTATCACCTACTACAGCAATGCGAGCGGGATCGCCTTGAATATCTTTCGCGTTCGCGGCGATCCATTGAAGTGCTGTCACAGCATCTTCAACTGCAGCAGGATGCTTATGCTCTGGCGCTAATCGATAACCGACAGAAATGACAATACAGGAAGCGCCGCTTGCCAGGAATGTGCAAAAGGGATGAAACTCATCCAGGGCGCCCAATACAAAGCCGCCGCCATGAAAAAACATCAGTATCGGATATGGTTAATTCCCTTGTTTTGATTTCTCAGTACATACATATCGTCGCTATCCCGAATTCTTACGCCCGCATGCCTAGCGAAAAAGCTCACGGGGCTTACGACCAAATGAATGCTTGCACGATTCACGGACGAGCAAGTAAGCTCCCGTGCCGTGCCTTGTTATAAGTTTTTTCTATTTTTTATCTTCGTC
>JABAOH010007158.1_pt2 | contig 22239 bp, 20 predicted proteins | sample 7062181 | NCBI WGS metagenome assembly JABAOH01 (sample SAMN14538630, study PRJNA623070) | marine sediment metagenome | biome: marine biome [ENVO:00000428]; feature: marine pelagic biome [ENVO:01000023]; material: deep marine sediment [ENVO:00002113]; isolation source: pool of 5 deep marine... | reverse complement strand
CTTCGATCGTTCGCAATGACAGTTGTGAGATTGCTTCGTTTCGTTCGCAATGACAGAGTGCTTCGCAATGACACGAACTGAATAACAAAAATGCATGACCAGAAGCCGTTTGTGGCATACACTTACACGCCTGAGGACAAATCGTCCAAAAGGCGCAGAGCTGTGAGGTTTTGGCTGTTTTTCGTTCTCGCCCTGGTTCTCATCGTCATTATCGGCTCCTTCATTCTGTGGCAGTTGTCCCCAGGAGCGAGCTGCAGAACATTGGTGGTCGATAAGACTGTTCCCCATCCCGATTACAGGGAGCATCAGTCGCTTTTCTGGGTGTTGAACCATGCCAAGGTCATCAACAAGGGAGGAGAGAGGACATGGCGTCCCGGAAGAGACTATGTGGGCTTTTATCCTAAAAAGTTCATTGCTTCCGATGCGGCCTTCTCCTCAAACCTGGAATCGGCTCAAACCATCGGAGTCGATCTGATTTTTCTCGCCGACACCTACGGCGTATACGCGGATGATTACAGATTTCCTGAAAAATACCGCACCCATCTGGATTACAGCAAAAAAATCTTCGGGGGCCTCGGAATGGAGGAGGTTGAAGCCATCGAAGATTTTGTCCGAAACGGTGGTGCTCTTGTGGCGGAGTTCAACACCTTTCATCACCCGACTCCACACGTGGTGAAGCAGCGGATGGAGAAGCTTCTGGGATTGCGGTCGACCGGATGGATGGGAAGATATTTCGCAGACCTCGCAAACAGAGGAGATGTCCCAGCCTGGGCCCTGCGTCATTGGAAGACACACTCTGGTGAGGAATGGGATTTTTCAGGATCCGGATATATCCTGACGCATACGAACGCTCAGGTCCTGGTTCTGGAGGAAGAAAAGGATGTGGAGGCCGATGGGTTGCAGATACGGCCGGCACGGCCCGTTGACCCGCTGATGGAAGGAACCTCTACGAGTACACCATACTGCTTCTGGTTCGATATCGAGGAGCCTGAGGAGGGAACCGAAGTCTTGGCCCAGTATCAGTTCAGGCTGACCGCGCAGGGGCGGGAGAAGATGCAGGAATTTGGGGTGCCCGAGAGTTTTCCCGCAGTGCTTCGGGCTTCGCAGACGCCTCTGCGGCTCTATTTTGCAGGGGACTTTTCGGATAACAACATCTATCACGGGCCTTATTTCTTTTATGGGTGGTCCAAGCTCCGCCGCCTGCTCTGCTGTACAGGAATAAACCAGACGCAGAACAGGTTTTTCTGGGATTTTTATGTGCCGCTGCTAGAGAACATATTTACCCTGAATTATTAAAAAATCATGACGAATGAACTGCTGAACAAAATACTTCCTCCCCAGATGATGAAGGATGTGCTTTACATTACAATGATTGCGCTCCTCGTGACCGTGGTCGTCCTGTTTTTCTTCCTGGTCTTTCACAAGCTCGCCATCGAACTGAAGGAGAGACGTAAAAGGCGCTACAGGGCAAGATACTCGGTCTACATGCGGAAGTTCCTCCTGGGACGGGACGGCACCATCATCCGGCCCAGAACTAAGCTGGGCTGTGAAACCTTAGCTTCGCTGTGTATCGATAAGCTCGAGTCATCCTCCCAGGAAGACCAGAGCATCCTCCGCCATTACATCAGAGGATCTTTTATCGTGGATTACTTCCGCAAGATGGCCGAGTCCTCATCCATGCCCAAGAGGTTCCATGCGGTAAAGACTCTGGGGTATTTTTCCCTGGATGAGTTAAAGCAGTACTTCAAGGATGCCCTCCTGGATGAGAAGTCCGAGGAGGTCAAAGGCGCGATCATCTGGAGCATGAGCCGGATCGCTGATAGAAGCACTCTGGATGGGATCACAACGACCCTGGCCTCGGACCTATCCCTCTCCTCAAAATACAACGAATACGTGTACTCGAATATTATCCAGTCGTTCCTGAGGAAGGGGATCATAGACCAGTTTCTTGTTTTTCTGGAGAAGTTGAAGAGCGCTCGAAACATCCCCTATCTTCTCAAGCGGGATATCATCGAAGCTTGCGGATCGACCGGACTCCATCTGGCATCCCGTCCGATCGTGGATTTTTTCTTCAGCGCTGACAAGCATCCTGCCATCAAGATCGCGTGTATGAGGGCTCTGGGACGGATCAGGTGTCCCGAGTTCAGCGGTGTGGTGGCCGCGGCGCTCTTTCATGAGGACTGGCGGGTGCGGTCCCAGGCGGCGCTCGCTGCGTCGCGGTGCAGCGAGTCGGCTATTCCTCATCTGAGGAATCTTCTGTATGACGATTTCTATCATGTGCGGATCAATGCGGCCAGGAGTCTTGCCCGGTTGGGGGACAAGGGCCTGGCGCTTTTAAGGAGCGAGATGAGTTCTGATGATCCCTTCGTGAGGGATACGGTGCGTTTTATGTTGAGAAAGTAGGGTGAGCAGGAGAAAGCAGGAGAAAGTAAGGGAGTAGGCGGCGATGAGCACGCTGGAGATAACCGTTTTGGCCTTCCAGGGGCTTGTTCTTCTGTATTTTGTGGCCCTGAATGGGACTTATACCGGGTTTCTGCTGCTCTCTCTGCGTGAGATCAAAAGATATTTCCATTTTGTCACCAAGCACGACATACAGGCTCTTCTCTCGAGCAGCTACTACAGGCCGCTTTCCATCATCGTGCCTGCTTTCAATGAAGAAGCCACCATCGTGACCAATGTGCGGGCGCTTTTGGCGCTCAAGTATCCTGAGTATGAAGTCATCGTGGTCAATGATGGTTCTACGGACGGTGGTTTGGGGAGGCTGGTGGAAAGCTTCCGGCTGGTGGAGATGGAGATGCCCATAAAGCGTGTGTTGAAACATGCTCCAATAAGGAGGATCTATCTTTCGCTGGATCATGCAAATCTTGTGGTTATCGACAAGGAGAACGGCGGAAAGACCGATGCCCTGAACGCCGGGATCAATGCGTCGAGTTTCCCTCTGTTGTGCAGCATCGATGCCGACTCGATCCTGGACAAGGAAGGGCTGCTGCGAACAGGGAGGCTTTTTGTTGAGGACAAGAGGGTGGTTGCTGTGGGAGGGATTGTGCGGGTTTTGAACGGCCTGGAGATCGAGAAGGGAGAGATCACCCATATTCATACGCCTAAGTCGGGGATCGAGCTCCTACAGGCCGTGGAATACACCAGAGGATTTCTCTCGGGACGGACGTCGTGGAATTTGTTCGGGAGCTTGATGATCTTGAGCGGGACCTATGCGGTATTCCGAAAGGATTTGGTGATGGCGGTGGGGGGCTTTAGGGATACTGTGGGCGAAGACATGGACCTTGTGGTTAGGCTCCATAAATACTGTAGAGATAACAATATCAAATATAAGATTCTGTTCGTGCCGGATCCGGTCTGTCACACCCAGGTTCCGAGCGATTTGAAGTCGCTGCTCCAACAGAGAAACCGCTGGCACAGGGGCCTGCTCCAGAGCCTGATGCACAGCAAGGAGATGTTTCTGAGGCCGAAGTACGGCAGTGTGGGGATGTTCGGCTTTCCCTATTTTTTGTTTATCGAGGGAGTGGGTCCGGTGGTGGAATTTGCAGGTTATGCAGCGCTTTTGCCTCTGTATTTTCTGGGGCTCTTGAACTGGCAGTTTCTGTTTCTGTTTTTTCTGGTGGCGGTGCTGTGGGCCATGTGGATCAACATCGGGTCTGTTTTGCTGGACAATGTGCTGTATAAACGGTACAAGAGCCTGAAGGATATTTTGAAATTGTGTGTGTTCGGGTTTGTAGAGATGTTCGGGTACAGGCAGTTGATTGCGGCTGATAGGTTTGTGGCTACTTTCGGATTCAGAAGGAAGGGATGGGGGAGTGTGAGGCGGCAGCGGATCGAGTACAGCGCGCTGAAGAGGCGCACTTCCCACGGAAGGATCCATATCGATTTGAAGATGTGACAGGTGATGGCCCCGGTTCTTTAGAGCATAGAAATATAACAAGGCCCGGTCTCAGGATCGGGCCTTTTTTTTGGACCTTTTTAATTTGGGGACAGTATACGCAATTACCGAATTATTTTCATTCAGATGCTTGGTTGGCCATTTGATTGGATTAGTAAATTGTAGATGAATTAAGTAATCGCGTATACTGTCACCAAATTATCGGTCACCAAATTATCGAGCCCAATCGCCTGGTTGTGATTGGGCTTTTTTTTTGGTCGATGAAAAGGTATGATACTTGAGAGAAAAACCCATGGAACATGTGGCGGATTTTTGGCTCTGTTTCCGTTGATTTTGAGTATGAAGAATTAGGGTAGATAAATATTGGATGGAAGAGATTAGATGCTGAAGAGCCGTTTTTGCTGGTTGGTGACAGCATTTGTTCTGCCGGTTGTTTCATCAGGCCTCACTTTTCCGGATTTCCCGGCCGCTGACTCAGGTTTTGTCCAGGAGACACCTGGCTATTCTGCCGAAGAGGCCCTCATGGTGATAAGACTGATCGAGAAGATCCAGTTGGAGCAGCTCGATGAGGAGAGCGGGAGTGTCAGTGGTGGATCGAGGAATGTTTCGCTCACCGAGAGCGAGTTCAACTCCTATATTGCCTACCGCATCGATGTGGAGAAGGAAGAGGTGTTGAAAGAGTTCAGGATGAAGTTTTTTGATGATAACAGAGTGGAGGGCAAGATCGTTGTGGACCTCAGAGGACAGAAGCTTCCCAAAATCCTGAAGCCACGGATGACGTTCTTTCTGGGCGGGCAGCTCGAAGTGAAGGAAGGCCATGTCAGGCTCGATCTCGAAGACCTTTATCTCGGGACGCAGCGCTTACAGCCAGATGTGCTGGATCTGGTCATATTTTTAGGGTCGAAGATTACGGGCGAAGAGGCTTTTACCATGAGCGATTGGTGGGTTCTGCCCTATGGGATCGAGGACGTCAAAACCCGAAATGGTGCGGTGACGTTTTATTATTAGATTTGCTCATGCGAGTATGGCTTATCTGTCATTGCGAAGCCCAAAGGGCTGAAGCCTTGTTGTGATCGAAACAAAGATGTCATTGCGAACAAAGTGAAGCAATCACTTATAATGAGATTACTTCGGCATTTCGTTTCCTCGTAATGACAGTGGAGTTGGCCCCAAGTGATAGAAATGATATTGCTAAACTGGTCCGGTTAAGTTGAAACAATGATCAGGATTATCGGCGGGAAATTCAAAGGAAAGCGGCTGAAAAAGGTGCCGGGGACTGTGGTACGGCCGATGCCCGATAAGCTCAAGGAGTCGCTGTTCAGCATCCTCAAGAATGAGGTGAGGGGGAGTGTGATCCTGGACGGGTTTGCCGGGACAGGCTCTGTGGGGATCGAGGCATTGAGCCGGGGTGCAGAGAGGATTGTGTTTGTCGATAAGTATTATCCTGCCGTAAAGATCATCAAGATAAATGCCGCGAAGTGCGGGGTGGACGAGCGCGTGCGGGTGATCCATAAGGAATTCAACCGGGCAGTGATCCAGTTGTCCAAGGAGAAAGCGAAGTTCGACCTGATCTTTCTGGATCCGCCCTACAAGCTGGTAGAGGAGCGGAATCCCCTGAAGGTCATCTTCAAAAGAGAGATTCTTGCCGAGGGAGGGAAGATCATCCTGAGGCACTTTTATAAGACAGATTTTGGGGCGAAATATTTCGACCTCCAGCGCCAGGTCACAATCGGCGATGACACCCTCGCCTTTTATTCAGAAGAGATCGCCACGCTTCGCTCGCGATGACAATGGATTGGTTGCTTCATCGCTGTGCTCCTTGCCGAAACAGTAATGCTTCCGTCCGAACATGGGCTGTTGAATTATTGGACAGATTCCCATACAATTGGATTTCTTTTATTTGTAAAGGGCCATCATGAACTTCATGTCGGATAAAGATCGAGCACGCTCAAAGGATTCCCTTCTGATCGAAGAAAAGGATGTCCTATCGGACTTGATGGGGGATAAAGGATCGAGTCTCTTCCTGGGAAAATACGCACTCGAAGAAATTTTCGCCGTCTTTAAGAAGAGAAACTTCATCAGGGACGCCCAGGAGAGGAAGCTCTGGCCCTTGGAATACCAAATGGATAACTCAGAGTTCCCGCTTCAGAGGTTCCAGATCTTTTACCGTGAGAAAAAGGAGGAAAACATCATCGTCGATCTCAAAATCAAAGAAGGGGCGTTTCGTCCAAAAGAGGATATCGCCGATGATTTGCCTCTGTCCCAGTTCAAATTTTTGATACTGGAGTGGCTCACGCTGCAAAATCCCTTGATGGAGTTCGGAGGAGAGCTGACTCCGCTTCCAGGACAGAAACATCCTGGTCTTAATCTGGGAAGGAAGGTGCTGGATCTTTTCGTGTACCTGGCACGGCTCTGCCGGCTGGATGGGCTGCTGGCTTTCCCTGCCTATTTCCACAATGCTCTGCTTTTTTCGCGCCATTTTCGATTTCTCGATCCTGAGAAGAGAGGCGAGGTTCTGAACATAAGAAAGACTTATCGGCATGTTCCGTTCAAGCAATTGGCCTGGATCGTGCATCTCGAATGTTTGAGGGATGCGGCAGGAAATATCTATAAGTGGGAAGCAAAAGAACAGATCTGCCCACTGAATAAAGTGTTGAGGAATTACTTCGACTCAAGAACATATAAAAGAAAAGTAAAAAAGAGTCAAGATAAGTTTAATTTTATGGTTGACCGAAACTGTTTTGAGAAGAAAAAACACCAGATTCCCGAGCGTGGAGAATCGGCTGTTAAGGCTGCTTGAGCGGAAGTGAAGCCGCAGAGAAGCTCATTTTAAGGAAGCGAGGCAAGCGAGTTGGAAAAAAATAAGTATTTTCTTCCCGCCTACCTCTTCGGTGTACTGCTGTTGATCGGTGCCTCCGTCCCATCTGGAAGCCTGACAAAAATCAAAAATATCCACCGATTTCTTGACGTGGTGTTATCGGAAAATTCTTTGCATTTCTTTGGATTCGGAATTTTTGCGGCCCTTCTGGCCTGGGGATATTACAAAAGGAAATCCTCGGGTATGTTCCTTAAGTCCAGCTTCTTCTCTTTTTCTTTTGGAGCGTTGATCGAAGTCTTCCATTATTTCCTTCCTTACCGGTCGGCAGAGCTTTCGGACCTTGCTCTCGATGCAGCGGGGATTTTGGTCATGCTGGGCTTGTTCTGGATCATCTTCAGACCATAAGCTGGTGACAGTACGACCATAATCCGGTGATTGCGTATGCTGTCACCGGATTAAAGGGTCACCAGATTAAAGGTGCGTTGCTCTTTGGGGGGGAATTTGCTATAATAATCCTCCGGTTGAGGAGTCCTTGAAATGAAAAAAGACATTCATCCAGATTATGTGGAATGTACCGTAATTTGTGCCTGCGGCAACACGTTCAAAAACCGGTCTACTAAAAAAGAAATCCGGACAGAAATCTGCTCCCAGTGTCATCCTTTTTTCACCGGAAAACAAAAATTCGTGGACAGCGCAGGCCGCGTGGAAAAGTTCAAGAAAAAATATGCTGATCTTAAAAAATAGCCGAAATGCTGGAAGAACTGGAAGAAATCAACGAGAAGTACCGCCAACTCACCGAATCTCTGTCTGATCCTTCCGTCGTTTCCGATCCCCAAAAAATCAAGAAAGCCGCCAAGGAACGGGCCGATCTGGAGCCCATAGTCAAGAAGTACGAAGAGTACCGAAAGATCATCAAAGGCATCCAGGATTCGGAAGGAATCCTGAAAGATTCCAGCGCGGATCCCGACCTCAGAGAACTAGCCGAGGAAGAGCTCGAAAATCTCCGCGAGAAGGAGGAGGAGGTCAAAGAGGAGCTGCGGATTCTGCTCCTTCCTGAAGATCCCAACGACGAAAAAGACGTCATCATGGAGATCCGGGCCGGGGCTGGTGGAGACGAGGCCTCTCTCTTTGCCCAGGATCTATTCCGCATGTACTCCCGCTTTGCAGAGGACAGGGGATGGAAATTGGAAGTCATGAGCACGAGCGTCTCTCCAATCGGTGGGTTCAAAGAGATCATTTTCAGCATTCGGGGGGAGAGGGTCTATTCCCAGCTCAAGTACGAAAGCGGAGTACACCGCGTCCAGCGCGTCCCAGAGACCGAAGCTTCAGGACGCATCCACACATCCACGGTTACGGTCGCGGTTCTCCCGGAGGCCGACGAGGTGGACGTTGCCATCGATCCCAAAGACCTGCGGATAGAGGCCTTCGGCGCATCCGGTCCCGGTGGACAGAACGTGAACCGCAATTACACAGCCATCCGGGTGACTCACAAACCCTCGGGCATGGTGGTCTCTTGTCAGGATGAGAAATCCCAGCATAGAAACAAGGAGAAGGCCCTCCGGATCCTCCGCTCCCGTCTTCTCGACATCGCCCAACGAGAACAGCAGGAGCAGATCGCACAGAACAGGAAGTCCCAGGTCGGGACAGGGGAGAGGAGCGAGAAAATCAGAACCTACAATTATCCTCAATCCCGGGTGACCGATCACCGTCTGGGTCTCACCCTCCACAGGTTGGAAAGCATACTCAACGGAGACCTGGACGAGATCATCGAATCCCTAACCATGCATTATCAGGCGCAGGCGCTCGGAAACCGGGCAGAATCTGCCGCCTGAATAAATCTTTCGACCGTTGAGCAGCATTCAGGATCTGTATCTGGAAGGAAAAACCCTTCTCAATAAGCTCGCAAACCCACCCTTGGAAGCCAAAGTCATACTCCTCAAGAGCCTCGGGATTTCAGAAGCAACGTTCCACACCTACCCGGATCGAAGGATTTCGGAAGCTCAAAGTTCGGAATATCTGCAAAGGATATCCGCGCGTGCCGAAGGGATGCCCCTGGCCTATGTCATCCAGGAAAAGGAATTCTGGTCCATTCCATTCAGAGTCTGTCCCGGTGTTTTGATTCCGCGTCCTGAGACCGAGCTTCTGGTCGAGAAGGTTATGGAAATTTCCTCCAGAGGCAAGGAACTCATCGTGGACCTCGGAACAGGCGCAGGAAACATCGCCATCACCCTGGCCAGAGAGCTTCCAGAGGCTGAAATCGTGGCCACGGAGGTTTCCCAGAAAGCGCTGGATACGGCAGTGGTGAATGCCGAGAGACAGGCTGAACGGCAATCCCAACGGCAATCCGAACGACAGACAGCACTCCAGAAAATTTCCTCCATCAGGTTCAAATGCGGCAGCCTTTTCGAGCCCATCAAGAGACTCGAACTCCAGAAAAAATGCAACATAATCGTCTCGAATCCTCCCTACGTTTCAGAAAGTGAATGGCCGTCTCTCCAGGATGAGATCCGCCTCCACGAACCCAGAGAAGCGCTTGTGGCGGGACCGACCGGACTGGAGTTCATACACAAGCTTGTGGAGGGATCTCCTCCGTTTCTGAAGCCAGGGGGCTATCTCTGTCTAGAGATCGGGCTAGGACAGAAGCAGAAAGCCCTCTCCCTGTTCGGAAGCGATTGGAGCAGCGTCCGCTGTTTCGAGGACTTGAGCGGCATCCCCCGGGTCATCACCGCCCAACTCAAGCGATCCCCACTGTAGGATTTGCTCTCCGCACGACTTTATTCAATGTCGTTTTTGCTGTTTATGCTGTTATCGCAGCCATAATCCTGTCATTGCGAAGCCAGAAGGGCTGAAGCAATCTCATTAAATGGGATTACTTCACTTCGTTCGTAATGACATTGCGGGATCCCTTTACATCGTTCGCAACAAAGCTTTCATTCGTTCGTAATGATATTGACAGGTTTGCTTCGCTGATAATCTCACAACAAGATTTAACTTCGCTCGCTACAAGGTTTCACTCTGTTTGCAGCAATGCTTTCGAAGGTTCGCAATAGAATAAGGCTTTCCTGTGCTCGCAGCAAGGATTCACTGCATTCATAACGACAAATCCAAGATCGTTTTTTGTGCTTACCGCAGCGGCCAGATTGGGACCAAATACTACAGGTTTTTCATCTCCAGGAAGGCAGGAAGAAACTGGGTGGTTTCGAAGCGGATCTTTTCCCAGGAATCCAGGCTCAGCGAGCAAAAGGCATCCACCACCTTTGGATCGAACTGCTTTCCCGAATTTGCCTGGATCTCGTGCTTTGCTGTCTTGAAATTCCTTTCTCTGCGGTAAGGCCTGTAGGATGTGATGGCATCCAGAGCATCGGCCAGAGCAAAGATCCTCGCTTCCAGTGGAATCTCCTCCTTCTCCAACCCCTTGGGATAACCTGTCCCGTCGTATCGTTCATGATGATACAGGATGATGTTTCCCACTTCGTTCAACAGCTTGATCTCTTTGATCAGTCCATAGCCCAGAGTGGGATGGAGCTTGATTTTTTTCCATTCTTCCTGGCTGAGGGGATCGGGTTTTTTGAGAATGGCATCAGGGATGGCGATCTTTCCGACATCATGGAGCAGCGCTCCCTTTCGTATGTTATCCAGAGTGTGTCTGTCTCTTATGGCCAAAATCCGGGCCAGCATCTGGCTGTACTTGGCGACAGTCCTGGAGTGGCCAAAGGTCTCGACATCTCTGAGGTCCAGTGCGGTCATCAAGTTCTCGAGAGTAGAATCGTAGATCTCCTCCAGTTCCAGTGCCCGTTTGATATTCTTCTGCTGGTCGGAGTGAAGCTTGGTGAGTTTGCGTCGGCAGGACTGGTTCTTTCGGATGAGCTCCCGCTTCTGGACTTCGTTGTTTACAGCCGAAAAAACAGCAGCCAGGTTATCGGGATTCGTGACATGATCCACGATTCCCTGTTTGAGCAGAGCGAGCGCCAACTGTGCGTTTTCCTTGATCATGAGCAGAACGATAGCCAGATGGGGGTTGGAGGACCGGATGCTCTGCAGAAGACTGATTTTGTGGCTTTCCAGAGAGGAAACCGTGATAACGGCCAGGGTATAGTCGTTGAAGTTCAGCAGGCGGTTCGCGGCCTCTTCGAAGGACAGAGTTTCCTGTACGGGAAAGGTGTGCTGAGAAAGGAAGCTTGAAAGATGTTTCCGGCGTTTCTCGTTTTCTTCGACGAGAAGGATCTTCTCCTGCCCATTCATGAGCTTCCTCCTTCCTTGGCTCGTCTTTGGTTCATCCTCACTGTTTCTTATACCTTATTTAATTATAAAGAGGCAAGAAATTTTTCAGCGCAGTAATGCTTCCCTCAGCGCACATGCCTCGGTCATGACACCTCACCCCTCGGGATGAGATAAGGCTGTGAATTTTACCCCTGTGAATCGTCTCAAAAGGCTATTGAACTGCATTTTTGTATCTGACATCATAAATCTGCTCAAATGACAGGGAGAATGGATGGATGCCTCACCTTGACAGGTTTTAGAGGCGAGGAGTAAGATAAACTATAGAGGCCAAGGAGAGAGAAAATGGCTAAAAAAGACGATACCCCGGATGCTCCCGAAAATTCCGCTTCCATCCTCGAAGAAATCGAGCAGCAGCTCGAGCAGGCCCTTGCCAAGAAGAAAGAAGAAGTAGAGAAGGAGCTGGAAGAGCGGATCAGGAGGGAAAGAGAAGAAGCCCAAAAAAGACTGGAAAACCTGGACAAGGAACTTCAGGAAGAAAAGCAGACATTAACCGATTTCAAGACCACTCTGGCCGATTTCGAAACGAACAAAAGAGAACTGAAAACACAGATCAAAGATCACATCGAAAAAGCCATCAAGTTCCAGACAGAGATCGAATCTCTGACCGGCCAAACCCTGGAAGAACTCAAAAAAGTCAGCGAACTGAGCCAGCAGCTGGAAGAACTCCAGCAGACCACTGGAGAGAAGGTATCCACACTGAAGAAAAAACTCGAAGAGAAATTCGGGATCGTGGCCGAAGTCCCCGCAGGTGAGGAACCCGAGGAAGAAGAGATCAACCTCGCTCAGGAGCTCGCCAAGCTCAAAAAGATCAAGGAACTCCTGAATAACAGCGCCCCTGTCGAGGAGATTGTCCCTGAGGAAGGGCCGGAGGAACCGGAAGCCCCTGAAGAGGCGGAAGAAGAGAAGGTGGAAGGGCCTCCTGAAGAAGAGGCGCCGGCCGAAGAGCCGAAGCACGAAGAGGAAAAACCGGAAGAGGTGAAAGCCGAAGAGGCCAAAGAACCAGAAGAAGCAAAAGAAGAAGCAAAAGAGGCCAAGGAAGCAGAGGACGAAGAGGCAAAGCCAGAAGCCGAAGAAGCGAAGCCAGAGGCCGAAGAAGAAAAGCCTGAAGAAGAGCCCGAAACAAAGGCTGCTGAACCTGAGGCGGAGCCTGAAGAGGTCAAAGAAGCTCCTTCAGAGCAAAAGGAAGAAGAAAAGGCAGAGGCAGGGGAAGAGAAAAAGGCCGAGCCCGAAGCAGAGCAGGATGAGGCGTCCTTCCAGGCCGCATTCGATAAACTGGAACAGTTCCGAAAAGGAGACACCAACGAAAACGAAACCGACATCAGCTACTTCGAAAACAACGATAGAATCATTCTCGACGGCGAATACATCATCTCGACCTTGAATAACCGTTTTGAAGAGGCCAAAAAGCTGCACATCAAGCTCTCCCAGACCGAATCTCCGAAAGACCAGTTCTTCATCAAGCAGGAAATCATCAAGCATCAGGAAAACCTTCGCAAAATCATGCTGCGGAGCATCCGCTTGTGCGAACAGGATAACTGCTCGCTGCCCGAATTCACATCAGAGATTCTGAATATGGATGTCCTCAAGAATATACTCGAAAAGGTGAGCATGCAGAACTGGAGCAACCAAGATGATTTTTCCGCCTTCGACAACTTCTCCAAGGAGCTGAAGGACACCTTCTACACCAAGATCACTCCGCCAGCGGCGTACCTGCAGTCCATCATGAAGGAACTCGATATCTCTTGATCTGAATTATTCGTAAAAACTGGCGATAACTTATTCTTTCTTAAAAAAATTCCTCACCTCAACTACAGCTCTGTTCGAGATCTAGCAAATTCATTATTAAGTTAAAATTTGGCATTGTCCCAAAGTGACGGGGATGAAGAATCCATCTAAGGTACGGGGACATGTCTTCGCTCTAGTTCAGATTTTTAACGCCATTCCGTTGCCGTTCCGACACTTCCCTGCACCTTTATCTCGATTTTATTTCCCGTCACTTTGGAACAACCTCTAACATTTAATCAGATTATCGGCAGTTTTTACCCTTCGTGCGGGCCGATCTCACTGGATTAAATTGGGTCGTCATCGGTTTCGTTGAAATTGTCATCGCGAGCGAAGCGAGGCGATCTCATAATGGTTTGTTTGGATATGCTCGCAAAATGACTTCATGCTATCGACAAATGGGGTCGGCCGCGAATAATCCAGATTTGTTAATGGGGGAGGAAGCTTTCTCGCGGATTTAGAGAAGAAAAGTAGTCTTCCAGTATTTTCCTTTCCTTCACCGAAAGCCCCACGAATTTCAATCCGGAGAAGAAATGGGAATAATTGTCTCCGGCCATCATGGAATACACCACTTCACCACCCAACTGGCAGGCTTTGTTTCCCAGAATCAGGATCAGTTCCATAGGCTGGCGGATGTCCAGCAGGGAATCTGTCGGGATCCTCGCTCCCCCCATGCTCAGGTTGATCGTTTTGGTCACTCTGTAGAAATCTTTCCGTTTGTACACCAGTATGGTTGAGGTGTAGTATCTTTTGTGCCGTCTTCGTTCGGGCTGTTCCAGATATTTTTCCGGAGGCTGCGGCGCAGTGAGCTCTCCCAGACGGTCTCTGATATAGATGCTGACCCTGTTTTTATAGGTTCCCCGCATACCCGGAGGGGAGGCCCTTTTGCCCTTGGCCTCGGCGAGCGCCAGATCGGATTCGTTGGCCAACTTTTTCAGGTTGCTTCTGCTCGCACCGTCCCAGGACTTGACTCTTTCTTTGGAAAAGAATGTCACGCCGAAGCTCATGGTGAGGTTGTTGTTGGGCTGGAATTCCTGGTTTTCGAAGTAATGTGCCTCTATGTTTTTCCTGATTCTTTCGGTAAAGCCTATGGCCTCCTCTTCGCTGGAGATTCCGGAGAGGAAAAACAGAAATTCCTCACCGCCGTACCGGCAGAGGAGGTCTTCCTCTCGTATAGAAGAGTTGAGCACGGCAGCCAGTTCCCGCAGAAGTTTGTTTCCGGCTTCGTGCCCGTTCCGGTCGTTGTAGTTTTTGAACCAGTCCACATCACCCATCACCATGGCAAAAGAGGATCCTTCCTGCTGGCGCTTCCGCTCCAGTTTGAGCTTTTGGATCACCTTCTCGAAAAAAGGATCAGGCCGAAGCAGGCCTGTCAGCGCGTCGTACTGGATGAGGTTGAGCTTGGTGATGGCGATGGAGATGTGCTCGCAGAATTTGAGCATTACCTGTTCGTCTTCGGCCGTGAAGCCCTGCCGTTTCGATCTGGCACTGCCCATCTTGTTGTAGACTTCCAGCACTCCGATGGCTTCCTGAGCGTGCATGATCGGTACGCAGAGGAGGCTTGTTAGAGGGGATCTGAGGTCTTCCAGGTACCGCCTGGAGAGTCTTTTGTCTTTGGCAGGATCGGACAGATTGATCACCTGGGCGTTTTTGGCGGCATACGCAGCGAAGTCCTCGGAGTCGAAGAGCACGAAATGTTTGGAGGACTCGGGATGGGTCAGGAAGGCGTCGTCCCAGACCAGAGGCTTGAGAAATTTGCCCATAGTTTCGTTCTGGTCCGTGATGTAGATCGAAATTCCCTCGGCCTGGACGATGTCCTTGATGTCGTAAACGATGTCCAAGAGGCTGGTGACGTCGTTGGCCATGTAGAGCCTTTTGAGAGTGTCTTCGATTCTCTGTTTCTCTTTTTTGACTCCCAGATATTTGGCCTCCATGGACATGCGTTTTTCGATCTCTTTGACGATGCTGTTGTTGATGAAATTTTTGATCTTTTTGATCTCGTAGTAGGCTTCCTTCAGTTTGACTTCACTTCCTATGTAGGTCTTCCGCAAGCTTTCTACCTCTAATTTGAGGAAGGAGTGTTCGGATGCGGAAATCAGAGTGCGGAGCAGGTCTTCGTTGTTTTGCTCTTCGAGGGGTGCGGCGTGGTGGTCCACATAATAGATCAGCGGCCATGTTTTGGCCCTCTCCTCCATTTTCTTTTGGTCTCTTCCGGTTATGACGATGCTGGTCGTGGCGCGGAAAAGGCCTCTGAGAGAGGAATAATCGGCGAGCGGTTCGTCTGCGACCAGGAGGTTGAAGTCGATCTTTTCGACCAGGCTTATCACCTGCTTGGTGTTGGCAGCGATATAGACAGAACCTATTTGGCTGCACAGTTTCTTCAGAAGGTCCACTTCGTCATCATTTTGATTCAGAATAAGGATATTCTGCTCTGCCATATTTAAATCAAATGTTCGAGAAGGTGGACCCCTCTGGAATGCATGGTAAAACCTCGGCTAAATCCTTTACGGAAATCCCATCTAAATCCTATATTTTTTTCTCCCTATAGTCAACCTTTTTTTCTTTTTTTTGGCATTGTCCCAAAGTGACAACCTCTTTTTTTTGGAAAATGGGCTGTGATCGCGGGAGTTTCTTTACTAATCGCTGTTTCCTTTATACACTATAGAGGATGGTCCGTGTCAGGTTTGCTCCCAGTCCGACAGGGTACCTCCATATCGGTGCTGCCCGGACCTGTTTTTTCAACTGGCTGTTCGCCCGCCGTCACAAAGGGCATTTCATCCTCCGTGTCGAGGATACAGATGTAGAGCGGTCTTCGCATGAGATGACGCAGGGAATTCTGGACGGGCTCCGCTGGCTTGGCCTGGATTGGGATGAAGGACCCCTGTTTCAATCTGAAAAATTGGACGATTACAGAGAGAAAGCAGAGGAGCTTGTCGATAAAGGTCTGGCCTACGACTGTTACTGCACCCCCGGGGAAATTAAAGAAAGAATCGCAAAGACTCCTGAAGCCGGAGAATTTTGGGGGTATGACCGGCACTGCCTGCATCTTTCGGAGGAGGAGCAGAAGCACTTCGATTCAGAGGGCAGGGCCAAGGCGGTGCGGTTTCTCGTGCCCGAGGGAGAAATCCCGTATGAGGACCTGATCCACGGACCGATATCTGTGGACAGCCGGACAATGGAGGATTTTGTGCTGCTCCGTGGAGACGGCCTGCCCACCTACCATCTTTCGGTGGTAGTGGATGATGTGGAATCGCGGATCACTCATGTCATCCGGGGAGACGACCATATCTCCAACACCCCCAAGCAGATCCTGCTGTATCGGGCGTTCGGTTTCGAGCCTCCTGCCTTTGCCCATCTGGCCTTGATATTGGGGCCAGACAGGAAGAAGCTGAGCAAACGGCACGGAGTGGCTTCTGTACTCGAGTTCAAAAGCCAGGGCTATCTGCCGCTTGCCTTTTTGAACTTCCTGGCGCAGATGAGCTGGTCTCCGGGCGAGGAAGGGATCTATTCGGTGGAAGATATGGTCAGCAGGTTTTCCCTGGACAAGGTGAGCAAAGGCAGCCCTGTTTTCGACCTGAGCAAGCTGGAGTGGTTGAACGGACAGTTGATTTCCCGGATGGATGCAGAGGAGCTGACTCCCCTGGTAAAGAGGGAGCTGCAGAGCGAGGGCCTGTGGCGCGATGAGTTAGAGTCCAGCCAGAAAGAGTGGTATCATAGACTCATAGATCTTCTGAAGGAGAGAAGCCGGACCATCAAGGCCTTTCCTGGGGCAGCCCGGCCCTTTCTGGTGGATGATGTCGAGTACGATGCAGAGGGAGTGAAGAAGTATCTGAGCGACAAGAGACTGGATGCTCTGCTGCCGCTGCTGAAGAGAGACTTTGAAACATTGGAGGAGTTTTCTGCCGGTGAGATCGAGCGTGTGCTCCGGGAGAGAGCCGAAAAGGAAGGAGTGAAGGCAGCGGTGCTGATCCATGCGCTGCGGATGCTGGTGGTCGGAGAGCCGGTGAGCCCGGGGATTTTCGATGTGCTGGAGCTTGTGGGCAGAGAACGCACGCTGGAGCGCATGGAAAGACTCCAGGAGGCGCAACAGCAAAAGCAATAAATACAGAGCTTGAGCACGATATGATACAAATCAAAGCTATCGTGAGGACCAAGCGGTGCTGCGATACTTGGTTGCATTGATGGATAGGCCGTCGCTGCGAGGTACGACAAATTGTAACAATATCATATTAAGAGGTTGCTCTAGCCCTTTGGGCTTCGCAGTGACAATGGAAACTCGTGCTAAGGTAAATCGTTTGTGTTTGCATAACATTGCAGTGACATAAAGGAGGAGAGGGATGAGTGAATACAAAGAAGTGAGAGCCCCGCGGGGCACACAGATGAACACCAAAGGATGGTCTCAGGAAGGTGCCCTCAGGATGCTGATGAACAACCTGGATCCTGAGGTTGCAGAGAAGCCCGAGGAACTGATCGTCTACGGAGGCACCGGAAAAGCCGCGCGGAACTGGGGCTGTTTCTGGGCTCTTGTGGAAAGCCTGTCCGGCCTCGAAAACGATGAGACGCTTGCTGTCCAGTCCGGGAAGCCGGTAGCCGTGTTCAAGACCCATCCCGAAGCGCCGCGTGTTTTAATCGCCAATGCCCTGATCGTGCCCAAGTGGGCCACATGGGATGAGTTCCGCAGGCTCGAAGCCAAAGGCCTGACCATGTTCGGGCAGATGACGGCCGGAAGCTGGATCTATATAGGGACACAGGGGATACTCCAGGGAACCTATGAGACTCTGGCTTCGGTTGCCCGTAAACACTTCGGAGGCACGCTGAAGAGCCAGCTTGTCCTGACCGCCGGACTGGGAGGAATGGGAGGCGCCCAGCCCCTGGCTGTGACCATGAATGAGGGAGTGGCCCTGGTGGTGGAAGTGGACAGAGAGAGAATCCAGAGGAGGCTCGAGACCAAATATGTGGACATCATGGTCGAAGACCTGGATAAAGCCCTAGGGCTCGTCCAGGATGCCAGGGAAAAAGGAGAGGCTCTTTCGGTTGCCCTGCTGGGGAATGCCGCCGATATTCTCCCGGAATGTGTGAGGAGAGGCGTGGTTCCGGACGTGCTGACCGATCAGACATCGGCCCATGACGAGCTCAACGGGTATGTGCCCCACGGCATTCCGTATGAGGAGGCATTGAGGCTGCGGCAGGAGAATCCGGACGAATACATGAAGCGCGCCTATGAGTCCATGTCTGTCCATGTCCAGGCCATGCTGGAGCTCCAAAAAAAGGGAGCCAAGGCCTTCGATTACGGCAACAACGTCCGCGGCCAGGCGCAGAAAGCAGGCGTGGCGAATGCCTTCGACATTCCTGGATTTGTTCCCGAATACATCCGCCCGCTTTTCTGCAAGGGAAAGGGACCTTTCCGGTGGGCCGCTCTTTCGGGAGATCCTGAGGATATCTATGTGACAGACGAAGCCGTGCTCAAGGCCTTTCCCCAAGATAAGGCGCTGGAGCGGTGGATCACCAAAGCGCAGAAACAGGTGAAGTTTCAAGGCCTCCCCAGCCGGATCTGCTGGCTGGGGTATGGAGAAAGGGCAGAGTTCGGCAGGATCATCAACGACCTGGTCAAGAAGGGCAAGATCAGCGCACCTATCGTGATAGGGAGAGACCATCTGGATACCGGTTCGGTCGCATCGCCCAACAGGGAGACAGAAGGGATGAAGGACGGCTCGGACGCTATTGCCGACTGGCCCATCCTGAATTCCCTGCTGAACGCGGTGTGCGGAGCGTCCTGGGTTTCGGTCCACCACGGAGGAGGAGTGGGGATCGGTTTGTCCATCCATGCGGGAATGGTGATCGTTGCCGACGGACAGGATTCTACGGCGAAGAGGCTGGAGAGGGTGCTGACCGTGGATCCCGGGCTGGGGGTGGCCCGGCATGCCGATGCTGGCTATGAGGAGGCCGTGCGGTTCGCTGAGGAGAGCGGCATCGAAGTGCCGATGCTGAAAAAGTGAAGACGTAAACAGAAGTTTCTGCGGGTGTCAACGGCGGTATAAGCATCGCGGGCAAAGGGGAGCTTCCCGGACTTTGTGCGGGATTGTTTTTATCCATTTTTTTTCTTGGCGCGATCCATCCAACTTGTTGATATTGCCTACTTTGCGATTTCTGAGGGTATCGGGCCTCTCTTTTTTTATAAGGATGGTTTGCCTGATAATCCAGGTAATTTCTTTTATATCAGTAAGATAACATTTCTTTAGGGGACGCACGATGGTATGAATTTTGCTTTGAAGTGCAGCGAAAGGAGGTTTCGAGATGAGAAAATTCATAAAACACAATTCCAAGAAGCTTGTGGTGGCGGGTCTGATTTTCGGCTTGATTGTTTTATGGAGCTCACCGGTCTATGCATCCAAGGAGGTCTGTGAAAATGCCTTGGCCAGGTGCGGTTTCGATGCACTCGTTGCCGGGCTGTTCAGCGGTCCTCAAACATTCCTAGCCTATTATTCGGGGTGTCTGATGGGCTATTCCTGGTGTCTCAAGTATTACAGTGCTTAAGGTCAACGATAAAGAGGAGGAAGAAGATGCGGCGAAAAAAGATGAAGGCGAGGGGTAAGGCGAACAATAGAGGATGGATTTTTGTGGTCGTTTTTTGTGTGCTGTTCTGCAGCCTTTTTGCGGCCGAGGTGCATGCGGGAGAATGCGAAAATGCTCTGGCCCGGTGCATGGATGATCCTTATTGGCATACCACACTCGCTGGTCCTGTGTACTGTGCTGTAGGGTATCTGTTCTGCAAAAAATACGTGGAGAGGTAACAGCGGTCGCGATGAGGGACGGTGCATGCGGTTTGGCAGAGGTGGGATTTGGCGGGATTTTTTTGGCACTGGTATGGGTGATTATTCTGGTTCCTTTACTGTGCGGCGAAAGCTGCGGAGATCCAGATCCGGATGGAGAGAGAACGCTTCGCAGAGATGAGGAGAGGCCCCTCAAAATATCTTTAGAGGAGGTTCTTTCCATAGGGACTTTGGATGACGGAGCCCTGTTCCAGTGGGTGGGGGTGGTGAGCGATTCTCGAGGGTTCATCTATGTGACCGATGCGATGGATTATGCCTTGAAAAAGTTCGATCCGGCTGGGAATTTGGTGAAGAGGGCTGGGGGAAAAGGACAGGGGCCAGGAGAATTTTCCGCACCCAGGCTTCTGGATCGTTCAGATAAGTATCTTTTTGTGAGCGAGCAGTATATGCCGGTCATCAAGGTTTTTGACAGGGATCTCCGTTACAGATTCGACATCCGGTTGAGAGCGCCGGTGGGAGATATGAAAGTGCTTTCCGATGACCTGGTGGCAGTGGCGGTGCTGAAGGCGCGAAGGACCAGTGCCGTGCTCTTTTGCAATCAAAAGGGCGAGGTGGTGAGAGAATTGGCGTTTTCTGGGAGCGGAGAAGGTTTGTTGATCGACATGGTGAGTTTGGATCTGGATTCTCAAGGAAACGTTTATCTGGCCTATAATTTTGCGGACAGGATCGAAAAGTACAACAGGTCAGGGGAAAAGGTGTGGTTGAAGAAGCTTCTGGGCATAAAAGATGTGGAGCGAAAAAAGGTGTCATCGTTTGTGGTGCCGACCGAGATCGTCTACAAGGATCTTGCCCTGGATGATTCGGGGAATATCTATGTGCTGGGAGGTGAGCTGTCCAGGAACCGGAGCCGGGATGTTTACGTGCTGAGTCCGGATGGGGAACGCCTGGCGGATTTCACCCTTCCGGAAGCGAGTCACTGTCTCTACATCGACCCGGATAATTTCCTGTATTCCAGGGCCAATCAGGGTATCACACTGAAAAAATACAGAATGATCTTGTCCCGAGAGAAATGACGTGGGGAAACTGTCGGAGTGGGCGGTCTTTTTGGCGTTCGGCTGTCTGACGTTCTTCCATTTCCGGGGATTCCATGCGTCTTCAGGAGAGAATATTCTAACCGGGAGGGAAGTCCGCCTTGGAGAGGTCGCAGAGTCTGTGACAGGTCAGCTGGGCGTGGAGTGGACGAGAAGCAGGCAGCACCTGATCTTTTTCATCGACTTTCGGGATTTCGCCTGTTTGAGCTGCCTGGATTCCTTTCTCGGTTTTTACCGAGGGCTGCCTCCCCGGTTCCAGAGCGAAGATTCGATGGGGATTCTGATTTTGGATTCTGAGAAGGACGATGAGACATCTGTTCAGATCGCGCGCGTGAAGCTCAGGGGATTTGTGCTTTCCAACCATATCGCGTTTCCTGTCCAGGTGGATAGATTTCATGTATTCAGGGAGATTGCCCGGGAAGGGACATCGGTCGTTTTATTAGACTACGACAGGGAGATCGTTCGGAAATTTCTGTTTCCCTTGAGGCAGAAGGATGAAGAAGAGCTTTCAGGGTATTTGGAGATGGAATGAAGTGGATCCGGGAGGAGGGAAAAGGGCAGGGGAAGGAGATAGAAGGAGGGAGCGAGGAGTTGAAAACAGGATAGCGGCCTAACTCATCTGACCACAGCATTTCTTATATTTCAGCCCGCTTCCGCAGGGGCAGGGGTCGTTTCTTCCGGTTCTTGGGGACTGCGCTGCGGCCGGTTGGGATTGCGGAGGACTGTGTTTGCGCTTCCAATCTCGGGCCAGTTTTTCAAGATGCGGGTGTGCATGTTCGAAGAACATCTCATAGGATGAGCAGAATGCATTGAGCTCTTTGTTTGAAGGATTGTGGAGGCGGTCTTTGGTGCAGCCGCCGCGACAGGTGTGCAGCCAGGGACACAGTCTGCATTTTTGGGGAAGGGCCGCCTTTTTTCTGCCGAACCGGGTTTGTCGGGAGGAGTTCAGCATATCGACCAGCCGGTTTTCCATGATATTGCCCAGCCTCCATTCGGGATCCACGAAAAAATCACATGCGTAGACATCCCCGTTTTGTTCGATGACCACATAAACGCCGCATTCCCGCAGGAGGGTGCATTCTGGAGGAGGAAGATCCACGTAGATGTGGAAGAGGGAGTCGAAGAAGCGGATGGATGTGGTTGCGGTTTCTTCATCGAAATCCGCCAGCCAAAGATCGAAGACCCTGCAGAGGAATTGCCCATATTTTTCCGGAGGGACCGAGAAGGGGGCGGCCTGTGACGGATTGTTCGGATCGGGTTCCAGGCAGGGGATGAACTGCATGTAGTCCAATCCGAGAGACTTGTGGAAAGTGTAGATTTCCACTGGGTATTCCACCGAATAATCATTGACCACGGTGAGGGCATTGGTCGCAACGCCTTTATCCAGGAGGAGTTGAGCCTTATCCACCACCCGGGACCATGAGCCTTTTCCGTTTCGAAGGTGCCTGTATCTGTTGTGGATGTGCTCGGGCCCATCCAGCGACAGCCCGATCAAGAACCTGTATTCGGCCAGGAAATCAGCCCATTCCTCTGTGATCAGAAGGCCGTTTGTCTGGAGCCCGTTACCCACAGAGTGGCCGCGGCCGTAAGTCTGTTGATATT
>JABAOH010132409.1_pt1 | contig 22244 bp, 27 predicted proteins | sample 7062181 | NCBI WGS metagenome assembly JABAOH01 (sample SAMN14538630, study PRJNA623070) | marine sediment metagenome | biome: marine biome [ENVO:00000428]; feature: marine pelagic biome [ENVO:01000023]; material: deep marine sediment [ENVO:00002113]; isolation source: pool of 5 deep marine... | reverse complement strand
CCCTGACGACGATGAAGTGCCACGGCTGGGAGTTCTTGGAGCTGGGCGCCCACCTTCCAGCCTCGAGGACCTTGGCAATCACAGGCTCAGGCACGGGTTCATCCGTGAAGGCCCTCACAGCCGCGCGATCTCGTATGCACTCGAGCGTCTCCATGGAAAACCCCTAGGTACGGGCGGAATAAGAAGGCCTTGTGGGCGATACTGTGGGCCATGCTAATCCCGAGGTCCCGCTCCCTTTCCGCCATTCCCAGCGTCAGCCTTATCAGGAGTCAGAGACCTGGGCAGGCGAGGATGCGGGTCTTCGTCGAGTCCTTCGGGTGCACTCTGAATCAGGGAGAGGGGCGTTGGTTGGCGGGAAGGCTGGCTGGGGCTGGGCACAGCATCGTTGCCGACGAGAAGGACGCCGAGGCCTGTGTCCTGGTGACCTGCACGGTCATCGATGCCACCGAGAGAAGGATGCTGAAGCGAATGCGTCGGCTATCGGAGGCTGGAAGGAGGCTGGTTGTCGCCGGATGCATGGCCTCGGCTCAACGTGACAGAATCCACCAGGTTGCGCCTGAGGCGGGAATCCTCCCGCCCACCCAGGCGGATTCCGTCTTGGAGTTCTTCCCCCCAACTCCTAATGAGGAGTACGAATGCTTCGAGCCGCCCAACACCGTGGACGGCATCGTACCTATCTCACAGGGCTGCCTCGCGAGTTGCAGTTACTGCATCTCAACCATCGCCCGAGGCACCCTGACTAGCTATCCACCTGAAAGGGTGACCTCTGAGGTAAGGGCAGCCCTCTCAAGAGGCAGGAGGGAGATTCGCCTCACCTCCCTCGATACTGGCCAGTACGGCAGGGATCTGGGCCTCAACCTGGCCGACCTATTACGGCAGGTCTGTGCTATCAAGGGTGAGTTCCGTGTGAGAGTCGGCATGATGAGCCCCATGACGCTTCGACCACTTCTCGATGATCTGGTGGAAGCGTACGCGAGTGAGAAGGTTTTCAGCTTCCTTCACCTGCCCTTCCAGAGCGGCAACGACGCGATCCTGAAGCGCATGAGACGGGGATACACTATCGGACACTTTTGGGATGTTGTTGAAGGGTTTCGCGATCACGTGAGGCCCCTCACTTTGGCCACCGACATCATCGTGGGGTTCCCCGGGGAAGGCGAGCAGGAGTACGAGGACACTTTGGCCCTCGTTCGTGAACTGGAGCCGGACATCCTGAACGTAACACGCTTCTCCCCTCGACCGGGGACGCCGGCCGCCTCCATGCAGGACAGGGTGCCTGGATGGGTCGCTAAGGAGAGGTCGCGCGAGTTGACGCGCTTGAGGCTCGAGATCAGTCGGGCCCGACATAGACGCTTGGTCGGCAGAAGGCTCCGCGTGTTGACGACCGAGGAAGGAAAGTGGGAGACAACCCTTGCCAGGTCCGATGACTACAGCCCCGTTGTCCTCAGGAAGCGACTTCCGCTGGGCCAGTTTCTGGACGTTGTTGTCCGCGGTTCAGCGGAGACGTACGTCACAGGCGAGCCCTTGGAGTCTTCCTAGTCCGGGAACTGCCAGCTCGAAGTGGGGACGCTCTAAGCCCGCAATTCGTCTCACAGCGCTCCTGATATCTTAAAGGCGGCAACCGATATCCTCCCCCAAAGCCCCGTGGTCTAGAGGACAATGATACCAGGCTTTGGATCGGCCATTCGTCGAGAGGAAACCTGGCGACGGGAGTTCGAATCTCCCCGGGGCTATCTATCCCTAGTTGCAATGTCCCGAAGACGTTTAAATACTTCAGACCAATATATTATTGGACGTATGTCCGTGGGACGTGCGTCCGAACGAGCTAGCCGTGAAAGAGACGCCCGATTCGGGCCAATGTTGGAGCGGCTCCTGAACGATTTTGGACGAACCACTGACCCAGAGTCCGCCTCTCTTGTGAGGCAATTTGCCGAGAGCACGAGGGCAGATGGGGATATCAAGACCGCTCACAACGATGCTCGGCTGATTACAACCAATCTCGTCGAGATGAAGATGAGAAAGAACATCAAGGACCTAAAGAGGCGAGACCCAGATGACAGGCGACGGACTGTCTTGAGGGAGGGGGTTCGGGCGTTCCCCGTAAGACACCTGACCCGGCAAGCCATCCGCTCATACTTCGCCGACTGGGAGAAGTTCGGAGGCCGCATCAAAGACAACTACAAGAAAGTCTTCCGCAAGTTTCTGCGATGGTGGGCTGATGAGATAGCACTAGCGCTGGGATTAGGAATCACAATTGGGATTCTTGCCCGGTGTTCGGCTCAATTCCACAAGGGACGCCAACCCCGATTCCGTAGGAGGCATGAAAATGGTTGACTTCCACCTGGAGTTCGTTGACTATGAGCAGCTCTCAAAGGAGGAGCTGGAGGCGATTGCCTCCGATGTTCCCGTGGACTACAACCTCCTCGGCATCCCGAAGGAACTGGTCGATACTATTGGGGGATACGAGCGGCCTGAGATGAGAGCGGGGAGAGAAGCCCCAGCTCCCAATTGGGAGACGTGGAGGATGGCGCTATTCACGGCAGGACTGATGCTGATGGTCATAGGAGCGAAGTTGCTGGGGTGGTTCTAGATGTCGATACCTCAATCAACATCCTTAAACCGTCTAAGATTCAACTTAAGACCGATGTCTAACCAGGGTCTCCACGGACAGAGGGCAGTCTCTGGGGGGCTCTGGTAGGCATCAGGGCGTCCGCAGGGACGCTCTCCCACAAACGGGGACTGTCCGATGGCCTTTGATTGCAGAGCTATAGAGGATGTCATCGAGGCGCATCGCTCTCGCATCCTCGGGTTTACGGATGCGTCGAAGTCACATGCTAATGGGGCAGGAAGTGGGAGAGTCTCCATGCGTTGAGAGAGGCGTTAGAGCTGTGGGGCATTCTACAGGATTTGAGGCAGCAGCATGGCTAGGAAAGAGAGACTCCGATTGAGCCTGCCCCTCTTCAGCCCCTATGATATCAGCCGTGAGGACTCTTGGGAATTGATTCTCGATGGGCTCCACGTTCCACTTGATAATCACAAGGACAAGGATAAGAACAGGCAGAAGCGGAAGAGAAGCGAGTAGGATGGCACGCAAGCCCGAGAAGATGAGCAACAGCGAACTCATCAAGGAACTACACAAGGCTGCCGAGCTACGGAGGAAGACGAGATTTGACGAGTTGAACCGGGAGGCGATGAGGCGGGGGTTGGGACGTAAGAGAATCCGAAAACGAGACTGAGCATAATGGCATGGCGCAGTTGGAAGGATTGGGAGCCCCACGAAAGGAGACTCTTTTGGTGGCTTGGGCTCCTGTTCGTAGTGGGCAATCTTGTATTCTCAAACGCCTTCGCAAACCTCTTCGCATTAGGATTCTGGGGCGTCCCTTTCGGCATCGGAGTTTCTGGTTCATTAACGCTGATGGTAGGTCTTGTGCTGTGGAGGAAACATGGCACGGCGTGATTGGAAGTGGTGGTGGGAGAGTGGCGCTTTCCTCTTGGTGATGGTAGCAGTCATAGGCTTGCTCGTATTCCTGTTATGGTGGGGGCTAAGCTAGGATGCCACTGCGTAGGGAGTGGCGCGTCTGGGAGATTGTCGCCCTCGTCTTGGTGGTGGAAGCCGTGGGCGTATTAGCGTGGTTACTGCTGTGGTGGGGATTAAGACCGTGAACAGGACGAGAGTGGCCATCCTAGTCGCCTTAGTAGCTCTTGGGATTGCACTCGTAGGCTGGCTCTTCGTGCTCCTCGGGCCATTCTTCAATCTCTATCGGACAACACCCCCACAGGCTGCCTTTGCCTATCTCATTTCTACGGTCGGGATGTCAGTCGCATTCGTCAGTCTGCTCATCGCCTTCTTCACACAACAGTCGAGGTGAGTAGAATGGTTTCGGGCCTGTCCAGCGAGGTATGGGGTAGGTGGGGCTGGATATTTCCCATAGGTTGGTCGCTTGCTGCCGCTTCTCTCTATTGGCTGCTTAATGAACTCCTCGCACGAGCCGAGACTTCCCTCACCGCTCGGATTGCTGCTCTTCTCCTGTCCTCACCTCTGCATGTCCTCTTTGCCATCCTGCTGATTGTAGGCGTTACGTTACTTGTGTTGTCGGTTGCGGCAGCCACGAAGGAGTATTGGGCTTTGAAGCGGCAGGCAACCGCGTAGTCGTGTGCGAGGATCGGAGCGACCTGAGCTATCCTCGTTCTCGCCGCTCGGAGAGCACTCTCCAGATGTAAAGGGCGGCGAAGGGAATGAGAATCCATAAGAAGATGGCAGGGAAGAGGAGGACAAGATAGCCCTGTCCAGGGGACGCGAGTGCCAAGGTAACGAGGGTAATCGTAAGCCCCACACCCATCATGAGGCCGAGGAGGGCAACCCGTGGCTCCACCTTCATAGGCAGACCATGCGCATGAAAGGCTTTAGCTTTGGGCGCCATGAAGCACATGGATGCCGCAGGTCGAGTGTCGTCTGGAGTTCTCCTACCAGAGCCCTGAACTCGCCCAGAAGGTCCTGAGCACCGTTGAACTGGAGAACTATCCCTTCGTCAGGGCAAGGGTCGAGGGACCCCTCCTCGTGTCGGAGACCTCGGCCGACTCCTTGGAGAGTCTCATCCACACCCTCGAGGACTACCTCTCCTGTGTCGCAGTGGCAGAGAGCATGTTAGAGGAGGGGTGAGCCCTCCCGAACCTTCACTGCAACGCCCCTTTCGAAGGCGAGCATCTCCTCCCGATTCATCACGGCCCTACCTACGGCCACGAGTTCATCCGTCTCGGACACCACCAGAACTTCGTCAAGTGGGCGCAGCTCACCATCGCAATCAACCACAAACTTGGCGAAAACGTTCTTGCCTTCCCTGTTGCTGGGCGAGGACTCTTCGTTAACGACAACCCTTAGTTTCGGCGCCGGAAGGGCTTTGTGCAGGCGCTTGCCCCCGGCTAACTTCAGCGTAAAGAGACCATCTCTAGCCCGCATAGAAAGCACGTGATCGCCATCGACGAGCACGTTTCTGATCTTCTGAGTCTTCTTCGACTTGACGTACTCGACCTCCCCCTCCAGAAGGGCATCAGCCGCCCCGGGGCCGAATTGGTAGTTTGCCAAGGCCTCAGCCCTCTGCTTGTCCATGTCAGTCGCGGAGGGACCGGGCGCCCTGATCGAGAGCTCCTCAAGGCTATCCTCCCCCTCCCACATCACCCCTTGGGAGAAATAGCCCCGCCGTAGGAACTGCCTCAGGAGCACCTCCGACGCCTCGACGGTCTCCAAGTCCAGGTCATCGGGGACCACCGACTGGGCGACGGGATAGACCCCATCGAACTCCACCGGCACGGGACCGAAAGCTGACCTCACGATGGCGTGGGCGTTGGCCCTCTCGAAGAGGGTCCTGAGGAGCTTGGAATACGCGCGCGTGTAGGGCCTCCTAGCCTCTGGCAGTATCAGCACCCCCTCGACCCTAGGCGGAGAGTATCGCTTCAGCAACCGCTGGCGAAACCGGTGGGCCACGGGCCTCCACACGGACTCGGGTCCCGTGTAGAAGAGAGTGCCGCCCACAAGCCCCTCGTACCGCTCCATGAAGTCCACGTGGTCTCGCAGGCCCTTGAGGGCGTCGAGGAGGCTGGGATGAGCCCGGCATCGGCGCTCGACGTGTTCCCAAAGGTTGCCCTCGTGGATAGCCTGCTTGACCACCTCCAACTCCTGCAGGCTGACGTAGAGGTTGTGCTGGGCTAGCCGTTCGGTGTCGGCCCTCAGATCCTCGGGGGTGGCGTCGTGACACGCGGGGCAGCTGCAGGGGATGTGTGCCAGCCCCTCCACCCTTGTGGTCCCCCAAGCGGTGATCATCCGTCCGTCTTGCGCGTACTTAACATAAGCGGCGGAGTCGAACAGATCGCATCCGAGAAGGACGGCGAGGCCGAAGGTGATGGGATGCCCAGCTCCGAAGAGGTGCACGGGGCGATCGGGCCTCAAACCCTTCTTGCTGGCGACGATGACGTCCACCAGGTCTGCGAACTGGTATCCCTCCATGAGCGGCACGACGCCCCCGATGGCGTGGACCGCGATGGGGATGTCGCTCAGGCCCTTTGCACAGTGCTCCCGGAGGTCCATGTGAAGACCTCCCTGGACCGTCCCTACCAGTCCCAGATCACCTCTCCATTCAAGGGCGTCTCGGGTGCGTCGCAGCGTCTCCTCTACGGCCTCCTCGCACCTCCTCCTAGAGTCGTCAGGCTCGGAAAACACGTCGAGGACGGCGCCCAAGTCTGCACCGATGGCCGCCTGGAACTTGACGATCTCCTCATTGCTCACCTCGACTCGGCCGTACACGTGTTGCTGGAATGCCCCCGAGTCGGTCATAATCGGACCGTCGAAGTCGAGGGCTCTGTGGATGCCCTCGTCGAGGAACCGCTGTCTGTCCGCGCTCTTCCAGATGATGTAGGCGTTCGTGATGAGTATCTGGACCCCGAACATGCGGGCCAGGTCTTTCGGGGTAATAACCAGGTTGGAGGGGTTGACAACGGGCATCAGGGCGGGGGTCTCAACCACGCCGTGCGCTGTCCGAAGCTCGCCTATCCGGCCGAGGCCGGCCCTCTCCTTCATCTCGAACATTCTGGTGGACCACCTCTCACCAGAGATTTCCCACTTTCGGGGACCTCCCCGATGGCTTTTGATATGGCTGGAGGGGGTAAGACGGCCGAAAACCCTTGCTCACGAGCACCTTCGTCCACCTTCGGGGCGTGGGCCCCATCACCGAGAGGAAGATCTGGGACTCTGGGGTCACGTCCTGGGAGGCGTTCCTGGAGTCGACGGAGACGGCACGCCTCGGACCTAAGCGGACCAAGAGGGTGGAGGAAGGGGTCAACAGCTCGATGTATCACCTCCGGAGGGGGGACCACCGATTCTTCCGCCGTTGGCTGCCCACTCGAGAGACCTGGCGAGCCTACGGAGAGTTTCGTGACTCCGTCGCCTACTTGGACATTGAGACCACGGGGATGGAGTCGAAAAAGGATGACATCACTATCATCGGGCTCTACGACGGCGAGGAGTTTCGCTCTTATGTGGGGGCGGAGAGCGCGAGGTTCCCGAGGGACATAAAGCGCTTCAGCGTCATCGTAACTTTCAACGGATCCAGCTTCGACCTCCCATTCCTGCGCAAAGCCTTGCCAGACCTTCACCTGGACCAGATCCATATCGACCTGAGGCACGTCTTCGCCAACCTCGGGATGAAGGGCGGCCTGAAGTCCGTCGAAAGGAGACTGGGAATAGAGAGGACCCCGAGGACAAGGGACCTGAAGGGAATGGACGCCGTTTACCTCTGGGACAGATACACCAGGGGAGACGAGGAGGCCCTGGAGATCCTGCTGGAGTACAACATGGAGGATGTGGTCAACTTGAAGCAGCTGTTGGAGATGGCCTATCAGAGGTTGAAGGCTGAGTGCTTCAACCACGGTTTCAGGACGTACTCTCTGAGAGATCTACGAGGGGCGACTCCAGGTTCGGCTGCCGTCGGGGGTCACTCGTAGGCTCTACCCTTGAACCTGTCCACCGGGTACCTGTGCTCGTTCTTCTCGAGCTTCTGAAGTATGGCCTTCTCCAGGTCGATGGAGAGAGAGTTGGCCATGCTGAGGCCGTAAATGAAGACGTCAGCCAGTTCCTCAGCGATTTCGCCCTTGAGATCCGGAAGCATTCCAGCAATCTCCTCAGGACTTCGCCACTGGAAGAGCTCCAAGAGCTCCGAGGCCTCCACAGACAGGGCGATAGCCAGATCCTTCGGGTTGTGGAAGATCTCCCATTCTCGCTTGGCGACGAACTCGGCCACTCGACGAGACAGGGAACCAACGCTCTCCGCATCTCCCATGATCCTCCATCGACCGTCCGACATATAACAGGCTCCACACTTGGTGAGCCCCCTAGCCAGTCCACGCAAATGACGACTCGACTCAAAGCTGGTAATCAGGGATGAATCTCGGTTCGCACCCTTCTTTAGGGTGCCTTGAGAGCTCAGCTGGCAGGGCTAACATGGTTCCCGACCCAGAGCTCCGGAGGCTCCTGCATCTCTGCGAGGAGAGGCTGAACTCCGATCCTCACGACCCCGACGCCTTGTTCGCCAAGGCCGCGGTCTATGGGCATCTGGGCCTGTACGCGGACGCTCTGGAGTTCTTGCAGGTCGTCTCAGCGAAGGAGAGTGGCTATCCTGGTTTGGAGCGCTTCCGAAGGCGTATTGTGAAAGAGATGGGCCAGACTATCGCCTTCCAGACCTCTTTTGGGGACGGACCTGGATGGCACGGAGGACTCGAAATCTAGATATCTGCATCTCGCCTTGGAACCTCGTGGTCCTTGAGCTGGCGCTCTTGCCCCTGATCTTCTTCCTTCCAGGCTATTTCATCGTGAACTCCATGTTTCCCGGAAAGGGCACCCTCGGAGGCAACCTGGACCTCTTGTACAGGGTCTTCCTGAGTATCGTCACCAGCGTATCCCTCGTGATCGTTTACGGGACTACGCTGGTCTTGCTGGGACAAGGGACAGAACAGGTCCTCTTCAGGCCGGACTACCTATGGCCAGGGCTAGCTGCCTTGTCCGTCGTTTTCTTCATTGTGGGTGTGATGCGGGGTGCCTATCCCAGAATCAGCGCGGCCCTCGGGAGGCAGGTTCCAGACTTCGAGCCCAGGGCAGAGGTTAGTACGGGAACCTTTGATCGCTTGGTGGAGGTCACCGCCAGACTTGATGACTTCAGGCGACGAGCATCGACCAGCCCGGAGGAGGCGGAGAGCTTGAAAGGGCTGATAGAAGGTCTCGAGTCCGAGAAGGCAAGGCTCGAGGAGGAGGCTGCCGGGAAGTGGTGATGGAATATAAGCTCGCCGTCGTCGTCCGAGACGACCTGAAGCTATCCAAGGGAAAGCTCGCCGTCCAGGTTGCCCATGCCGCGGTCTCCTGTTCCATGAAGGCGAGACGTTCCCATAGCAAGTGGTTCAGGGCCTGGTTGGGAGAGGGGCAGAGAAAGGTGGTCCTGCGGGCTGAGGACCTGGACGAGCTGAGGAAACTCAAGGCCCGTGCTCGGTCGGCAGGCCTCGTCACTGATTTGATAAGCGATGCCGGTCTCACGGAGGTCCCGCCTGGGACCAAGACGGCGCTCGGGATAGGACCTGGTCCGGAGGAACTGGTGGATAGCGTGACGGGTCACCTGAGGTTGGTATAGTGAAGCCCCAGGTCAGAGTGCTGGGCATCGACGACGCCCCTTTCAACTTCGATGACGACAGGGTGGAGATCGTTGGCGTTGTGGTCCGCCTGCCCTCCTACGTCGAGGGGTTCATGATATCTGACGTCCAAGTGGACGGGGACGACGCCACTCATCGCCTAGCCCAGATGGTCATTGAGTCCAGGTTTCGAGAGGGATTGGCCCTCGTGATGATCGATGGAGTCGCCCTCGGAGGCTTCAATATAGTTGACATCCGAGAGCTGCATGACCAGATATTGATCCCCGTAGCCACAGTAACGAAGAAGGAGCCGGACGTGGCTAGCATTGAAAAGGCCCTAAAGGCCCGCTTCTCTGATTGGAAGGACCGGCTTGAAGTCATCTCCAGGTCGGAGCTTGAGAAGGTGAAGACCGCACACAAGCCACTCTACGTCTACAGCGTCGGAATCGAGTCGGCCGACCTGAAAGGGCTCATTCGAGGGAGCACCGTCCGTGGAGCGCTACCTGAGCCGCTTAGAATTGCCCACCTAGTCGCGACGGCCATCAAGTCGGGAGAGTCGAAGGGATCCTCCTAGCCTATCCGGAAGCGAAGGAGGGCGCCTAGACCTCCAAAGGACTTCAGCTTCCTCCCGGCGTCGTGGTGTGTGCTGACGACCGTCACCTTCCCCCTCCGTTCCTCCACCTTCCTCATCAAGTCCTCGACATCGAGGGTCCGACTCGCTTCGTCTGTGACGAGCAGGGTCTCCACAGCTCCCGCCTCAACGGCCGTCTTCACCTCCTCAGGTCCGTAAGCATACAGTCCCTCCTTGCCGATCTCCTGCAGGAGGTCCTCGACAAGCTTCGTCTCCTTGGCGACTCGGGAGTCCTGTAGGACCTTGGCGGCGAGCCCGCTCTTCATGGCCTCCTGAATTCCCGTCATTCCTGGGTGGGCCGTGCCATAACTCTGAACCTCCCGGAATAGCTCCGGTTCTCTCTCCTTCGCAAACTGCAGGAAATCCTCCCGAGTGAAGCCTGGACCGAGGACGACGAAACCAGGCGATGGGTCCAGTTGGCGAAGCTTCTGCAGAACCTGGGTGAAGTAGTCGGCCTTCGATGGCTCTCTTCCGTAGAGCTTCCCGCCCCCCTCCGCCTTGATCTCGGCCACCTCCCTGATTCCGTACTGGTGCATCTGTGCCAACAGGGCCGCCTCATCGTCCAAGGATAGTATCGTTACAACCGGCTGCTCCGACGCCTCCACAGCCTCCTCGATCCGTTTGAGGTGGGAGTCTCGCCACTCCTTCACCACCCACAATGAGTCCCCATCTCCCACATTCAATGTGTGGTGGGATCCCAGATCCATGGTCCCCTCCTCGATGACGCCCAGAATGCGAAGCCTGTCGGCGAACTCGTGGAACTCCACCCTCTCCACCCTGAGGCCCATCTCGAGGCGGACCTTCTCTCGGCGCTCCGGCCGGATCTTGTCAGTCCGGCTCTCCTCCCTGCGATAGGTTGTCGCCCTCACGAGATCTCCAGGCTCCACCAGGTTGTAGAGGTGCCAGAGGTCGTCGAGGTTCTGGAGGAGTAGCTTGATGGCACCAACCTTCATGTCCCGACCGAGGACTCTCACACCCTCGACCATGACGAGGGCTCTATTTGTGGATATCGAGCTTACTGGACGATGCCGTATCCGATAAGACGCCAGCGACCCCCGATGCGTCGGCTAATGGCCGACCTTAGGCCGGGCTCCACCGCCACGGGTATCTTCAGGGTCATGTCGGCGACATTCTCCCTGGCGGAGGTTACCACGCCCACCGTGGTCGAGGTCCCCACGCTGATCATCAGAGGCTCGTTGGTCCGGATCTCCTCCACCTTCAGCTCCTCCTCAGTCCCCACCACCCTATCCAGCAGGTGGGTCTCCATGCTAAGCTTGTCCATGATGGGTGGTAGAGTCCCTGGCGCGCCCGCCACACGGCCGAGCATAGCGTCCGACTTCGTCATGGCGGGGTCCAGCTGAGTCCCCACGGCGATGAGGCCACCTGGCCTGACCCTCTTCCTCTCCTCGCCTCCAGCACGCAGCGACACTATCTCCGTGGTGACCTCCTCCCACTGGCTCTTCCCGGAGGCCTCCACCTGCCGACCAGGTCGCACCTCGATGGCGTCCCCGGTCTTCAGGACCCCGTGGAGTAGGCTGCCACCGATCACGCCACCTTGGAGGTTCTTCGGCTCGGTCCCAGGCGTGTTCACGTCGAAGGATCGGGCGACGTACATGCGGGGAGACTTCCCCTGCTCAACCTTCCGAGAGGGGATGTGCTTCTGTATCTCCATGATCAGATAGTCAACGTTGATGTTGTGGTGAGCAGATATGGGGACGATGGGTGCATCCTCGGCCATGGTCCCTTTGAGGAAGTCCCGGATCTCCCCATAGCTCTTCTTCGCCCCCTCCTCGTCCACGAGATCGATCTTGTTCTGTACGACCACGATGTGGCTGACCCCGATAATGCTCAAGGCCATGAGGTGTTCCTTGGTCTGGGGTTGCGGGCAGCGCTCGTTGGCAGAGACCAGCAGAAGGGCGCCGTCCATCAGGGCGGCTCCGGAGAGCATCGTCGCCATGAGGGTCTCGTGTCCAGGCGAGTCGACGAAGCTCACCGCCCGGAGGAACTCGGCCTTTTTGCCGCAGTTTGGACACTTGGGGTCTGTGGTGTAGGCCTCTGGTTCGGCGCACTCCGTGCACTTGTAGAAGGCGGTATCCGCGTAACCCAGCCTGATGGAGATGCCCCTCTTGATCTCCTCGCTGTGGCGGTCTGTGTACTCCCCCGTGAGCAGCTGCGCCAGGGTGGTCTTTCCATGGTCCACGTGGCCAACGAGGCCGATATTCACCTCGGGTTGCTCGGGAACCTTCACTCCGTCTCCACCTTCTCCCTGAAGGCGTCCTGTATGGACTTGGGACCGTAGGTGACTATCTTGAGGTTGAGCTGCACCGTGTCCGGTCCGACGGCGTTCCCGCGCAGAGTCTTCCGCCGTCTCACGCCCTTCTTGCGTGGCCTGAAGCCCGTCCCACCGGCGACCAGGACCCGCTTCCTCCTGGGTCCCGGGAGGTCGGGCCTCATGGGGAACCCATCCTTGTCGGAGCCGCCGGTGAGGAGGAGCTTATAGCCCGGCAGATCGAAGAAGATGCCGTCCACCTCCTCCCCAATCCTCTTGCCTATGAGGGCGCCGGCATAGTGCCCGCTGACCTCCCTGTTGTAGGAATGGCCCGACTTCGGATCGCTGATGATGGCTTTGAACTCGGCCAAGGCAGCCGTTCTATGATAGGGGCCATTAAAAGGTTATCGACCTGGGTCGGCCTCCAGCTCTTCTTCACAGAGGCCCAGGACGCTACAGTACTCGCAGAGGTCTGAGAAGACACTCCTTGCCGTGGAGGACGGGATCTCCGGCCTCTCATTGACGAGCCTGGCGAGGTGCAGGACAACCCCCGAGGCCGTCCCGGTGTCCAGGTCGTCGTCCATGGCATTTATGAAGGTCTCGCGGGCACTGCGGGACCTCTTCAGAAGCTCATCGTCCTCTCCGGGGACCTTGGCCTCCATGGCCTCACGGACCTTCTCTATGGCTGCCGCCACCTCCGAGTACTCGTCACGTGCCACTTCGATGGCAGCCTCGCTGTAGTCCGTCGTTGCCCTGTAGTGGCTCTTCATGATGAAGTAACGGAGTACCTCCCACTGGAAGCTCCCCAGGCTTTCCCGAATGGTGACAAAATTGCCGAGAGACTTCGACATTGGCGCCGCTTGGAGGGTTACGAAGCCGTTGTGGAGCCACTGTCGGGCGAACTCCCCCTTGCCGAGAACCTGGGAGATAATGTCCTCGCTTTCGTGGTGGGGGAAGATGAGGTCCTTGCCGCCTCCGTGGATGTCAAAGGACGGGCCTAGGTACTTCGTGGACATGACATAGCACTCGATGTGCCACCCGGGGCGACCGCGGCCCCAAGGACTGTCCCACGATGGTTCACCCTCCTTCGACTGCCTCCAGAGGGCGAAATCCAGAGGTCCCCGCCTGGGAGAGCTTTCCGGCATCTCTTCTGTCACCATGTCCTCCAGGGCGCGTCCACTCAGGGCGCCGAAAGAGTCCTCTGGCACCCTCAGAAAGACCTCTCCGTCGACCTCGTATGCGACACCCCGATCGAGCAGCTCCTCGATGACGTGTACGATGTCCGCTATGTGCTCTGTGACCCGTGGATAGCGGTGGGCCCTGCGAACCATCAGCCGATCCATGTCCTCCAGGAAGGCCTCGATGAACCTCTCGGCCAGATCCAATGCAGGGACTCCCTCCTCCTCGGCGCGTCTGGTGATGGAGTCCTCGAAGTCTGTGAAGTTCTGGACGTGGAGCGTCCTCCACCCCTTGTACTCCAGGTACCGCCGCAGGATGTCAAAGGAAACGTAGGCCTTTGCGTGGCCTAGATGGGCGAAGTCGTAGACCGTCGGCCCGCAGATGTACATCCCAACCTCCTCACCGGCGGGGCGGAACTCCTCCATTCGCTTTGTCTTGGTGTTGTAAAGCCTCAAGCCCATCCAGTGACCAGCCCACTTACCACAGGCGCGAGTAGCTTAAAGGTTAATCGAGGGGCACGCACACGGGGAATCTCACTAGACGCCGCCCGCGATACCTACCTCGATGGATGAGACTGGCGGGAGGAGATCGGTGAGGGTCTCCCAGGACTCCCCTTCGTCTCGGCTGTAGTATATCTGTCCCGTTTTGGTCCCGAGGTACACACCCGCGGGGTCGTTCCAGTCCGTCGCCAGAGCCTCGCGGAGAATCGTGAGATAGGCGTTCTTCTGGGGCAGGCCCTTCGAGAGATGTTCCCAGTCATCCCCACCGTCGGTCGTCCGGTAGACGGCCATGGAGCCTTTGGGCGTCACTCGGTTGAAGTCTCCGATGAGAGGGACGGTATAGAGGGTCCCTGCCTCCCGGGGATGCGCCGCCATGGGGAAGCCGAAGGTGGACGGTAGCCCCTTGTTGATATCCGTCCAGGCGGGGTCTCCCCTCCTCCTCCTGTAGGCGCCACAGTGATTCTGCTGGTAGATGATGGCAGGATCGGTCGGGTCTCTGACGATCTTGTGGACGCAGGATCCGATCTGGTCCTCCTTCATGATCTTCTCAGGGCGGTAGTCCGCCCGGACCTCCCCGTTCATCACCCGCCATGTCTCGCCCCTGTCATTGGTACCGAGGACACCGACTGCCGAGATGCCGACCACCATTCGCTTTGGATCACCCGGATAGGGGAGGATTGTGTGGAGGCAGAGCCCTCCCGCTCCCGGCTCCCACTTCCCCCTGTCCTCGCGGTTGTTGAGGCCATCGACAGACGCCCAGGTCTCGCCGCCGTCGTCGCTCCGGAAGAGTCCTGCGGGTTCGACCCCCAACCACAGCTCGGAGTCGAGGCCGGGTTCGACGTGCCAGATGCGATCGATACTCAAGCCGGACTCTTTGGAGTAGTGGGGCTCCTCCTTTCCCCGGACCCANNGCGTCCCTCGAAATAGGGACCCCTGGACCTCCACGTCTTCCTATCCTTGGAGTGGAAGAAGAACAGTCCCTTCCGCGTGCCCGCCACCACAACGGTCTCACCCGCTCCGACATCAGTCATGTCAACCACCAGCCACCGAGGGGAGGATGTGGACCGTGTCACCGGAGTTCAGGGATACAGCTCCTGGTTCCAAGTGACCTACGGAATCCTCATTCACGAAGACGTGAACGTACTTCCGAACTTGGCCTTGGTCGTCCAGAACCCTTTCTCCCAGACCTGGGTACAGGACGCTAAGCTGAGCAAAGACCTCCTTCAGAGTACCTGCCGACACCTCCAGGGACTCTTCACCTCTCGAGTACTCCAGGAGAGCTCTCGGCAGAAGCACACGAACCTGGGCCTCCCCTTGACCCATAGGACGGGGGGATGGTAAGACCGGATTAATAGTTAGCGGGCTTGAACATCAGTCGACGACGGCATCGGGAGGCAGCTTCTCCGTGACGTCCATCTGTATCCTGGAGTCCACATCCTTGATGCCCATGGGAATCAGCTTGTTGTGAACGAACGCCCGAAGCCTCTCGTTGTCCTCGGCGGCGACCTTGATCAGTAGCCTGCGCTCACCGCTGACGTGGAAGATTCCAGTGACGTTCTTCACCCCGAGGAGTTCGCGGTTCACACGATCCCGGTCCTTCGAATCGACGTTGCAAAAGACGAAGGCCTCGGAACGGTATCCGAGGGCCGATTTATCGACATAGGCGTAGTAGCCTCGAATGATGCCCCGGGCCTCCATTCTGCGAATGCGTTCGCGGATGGAGGACTCCGACCTCTTCAGTTCCCTCGCAATCTGGGCCGTGGTGGCCCTACCGTCTCTTTGGAGGATGTTGACAATCCTCCTGTTCATGGAATCGACGGTCCCCCTCTCGGTGCCTGGCACATCCAGCAGATGGAAGGACTAGACCTTAAACCCGTGGATTCCTCGGGAAGTGGACGAATCAGGCCTCCTGTTCCACTCGGGTCGTTTAAGTACAGCGGCATCGCTGAAATCAGACGAGAGGTGAAATCTCGTGGAAGACATGATCAAGATGTTTGCCAAAGCTCCGGAGGAGGAGCGAAAGGCCCTGATGAGAGAGAGGCTCCAGATGTTTGCAAGTATGCCAGAGGAGCAACGGGTTGAGTCCATCGGCCAGTTAGTACAAGGCCTTACTTCCCTCAAGCCCAAGCAGCGGGAAGAGTTCATCAAGGGCAGAACCATGATCATCGCATCATTGCCAGAGGAACAGCGTCGCGCCATCATCACCGGTCGGATGAAAGCCGGCACCAGAATCCCTCAGGACGTGCACGAGTCGGACATGCAGCTTACGGAGCATTCGGTCCCCGGCCTCCCCGAGGATCTCCGCATGAACTTCATGAAAAGCATGGAAGAGGTCAGGAAGTCGATGGGAGTCGTCCAGAGGGGACAGGAAGCTGCCGGCGGTGGCGCTCCGCAGCACCACGGCGAGCCCATGGTTCTCAAGGGAGTCCTCAGCAAGAAGTACGTCTGTACCGTATGCGGCTACACGCAACCTGCGTAAGTGAGATTGGCCCTACGTTGCGCCACAGCGGATCCTATCGCCCGGGTGGCGCCTCCATCAGCTTAGTCTATCGTCCCGCCTAGTGCGGGCTGAAGCTGAGTCCGACCAGGAAAAGGAACCGACAGGCGCACGAAGATTCTCACTCAGCAGCGCTTTCGCTGGGCCTAGGCCTCGGAGCGAGGGAGCTACACGTGTCCGAGATCACCACCCTCCTGGCCTGGACGAACCCGATAATCGTACCGAAGAACTTGCCGATGGCAAAGAAGACCAGCCCCATGCCTATGAAGTTCCACGGTTCCCTGAGGGCGGCTAGAATCCTGATCTGAGTCAGCACCCTGGCCGAATCCTCCGAGTCGAACACAACGTCCGCGTCCCGTTTCTCGAGCTGGAGCATCATGTGCATCGGGACCACCAGAGGGAATGTGGTGGAGATCATGATCAGCGCGCCGATCAGGATTGGCACATAGAGCTTCTTGGGGTAGCGGGTCATTGCCGTGCGGCTCCGAGACTCCACGTCCCCCTCGTCCACTATGGCGTGCGCCGGAGCGACATCGGCCCCTTTGGACTGAAGGATTTTCGACATGGTTCCGGGCATGATCATTCCCATGCCGCGAAGGTTGACGACGATGACTCCCAAGGTGAGCCCAATGGCAAGGAACACGAGGGCCATGCCGATGAAGCGCATGTCAGGTATGAGTACAGTGAGGAAGTCCCGGAGGAAGACTATTGTGAAGAACCCCGCCCCACTCTCCTGGGGGGCCAGGGCCAATACCTCCCAGCGGATGAAAATCGAGAGACTAGTCAGCACGAAGAGAATCAGAAGGACGAGAATGCCGCCGCCCGCGAGGTAGCCTGCCACCCGCTCAGGCCACATGGGCTGCTCCAAGGGGACTGGTTGGGCACTCGCCATGTTGGCCCCCATTCGGAGGATCACCTGACGTTGATCGCGCAGGCCTTGGATGATGAGGAGGAGCCAGTAGGTGATTCCAGCGAGCATCGTGACTATGCCCGTCACGGCAATGACGGGGAAGAGCGCCTGGGTCAGGGCGAACCTCTGGCTAATGACCATATCCACAGATCCCGCAACGAGATCGGCCCTTGCCAGGGCCGCCAGGAAACCCACTGGATAGCTGGCGGCGAGGACGAGGGCGAAGCCCAGGCCCAGGAGGACGGAAGGGAACTTGGGAAGCTTCGGTTCCAGGTCGGCCTTCACTTCGGCAGGCTTTCCCTCTCTCAGGGCCCCTACGACCCTGGGTAGTATCCTTGCCTGAGTACGAAGGTTGTGCACGATAGTGGCCAGACTGAGTCCGATGCCGAGTATGATGAAGGAGAGTGCCCCGGGGCGCTGCGGTGTTCTCAAGACCTCCGTGAATGCGGCCCATGACTCCGTCGTGAATCCGAGGTAGTTCATCTCGAAGAACCCAGCCGCGGCCAGGCCACCTTGGAGTGCAAAGAGGAGGTTGACCGCTACTAGGATGAGGCCCGCCATCATCAGCTTGGGAAACCCTCTGGCAGACCTTGGCTGAGAGGGTACTGGCAGCTTGCTCTCAGGGAAGGACTGTATGTAGGCCGCCATCGCGTCTCTCCCCGCTCCATTGAGGTTGAAGATTATCACCACGATGGACATCCCGATGCCGAAGGCCAGGAAGCCCAGGCCGAGGAAGTTCCACGCCGGCGTGACGATTCTGAGGATGTCCTCTATCTGCTTCGCCTGAGTGTATTCCGACGTGCCGGTGGCCCCGGCCATCTCGAGGTTGTGTAGATTCTGGAGGGTCTGGGCCTCGAGGGCACCCAGACCAAGAGCGGAGACGACAATTACGATGCCAATGATGAGGTAGAGATTGAAACGACGGCCCCTCCGCAGTAGCTTCGGAGGAATGAGCCCTTCTTGCATGCGAATCGGGTCGTGTAAGAGCCACTCCCGTCTTAATGTGTTGCCCTCGATTTCATCCGCGGAGAATAGTGGAGAGCGCGACTGGAGTTCGCGGCCATCCAGGCCTCCGCCGTGGCATGAGCAGCCAGTATTTCACTAGATGGCTCCCTAAGATTGAAACTCCCTTAGAACGAATGGAGGAGAAGTGTTAAAGCCAGAGGGTCGGATTCGACGACGATAGGATGGCGCTGGACATCCTCTGGGGCCTGGTAGCGGGCTTCGTGGCTGCCTTGGTCATGGCGATTCTCCTTCTCCCGACCATGAGGATGGGACCGAGCGTGATCACGATGGTCGCAGCTCGGACCATGGGGGGTGATCTGGCCGGGAGACGGAACGTAATGAGAGGAATGGTGCTCCATCTCATCTATGGGACCATCATGGGCGGAGCCTTCGCCGCCGGTTCCACGTACATCATCACCTTCGTCAACCCGTTGGTCAACGGCGTACTATTCGGAATCCTACTCTTTGTAGTCATGGTCGCCGTCGTTATGCCCTTCGCAAGGGCCCCAAGATTTCAGATAGTGATGGCTGGGATCATGTTCATCATTCACTTGGCCTACGGGGCGGTTCTGGGAACCATGGCAGGCTGGCTCTCCGGGCAACCAATCATCTGACGAGCACTTCGGATTTCCAGACTCTCGGTCAGTCAAAGGCCAGTCGGGACTGCGTCCTAGGTCCCCGCAAGGACATCGACCCTCTCCAGCGTCGATCGACCGTTCCAAGAGCCTTGCGACCGAGGAGAGCTTTAAGGAATCAGGACCCCATCTCAAGAACACGGGCCCATAGATCAGTGGAAGATCGCCGCCTTCGCAAGGTGGTCCGCAGACTATCCCAAGGTCTGAATGTTAAGCCCGAACGAGGCGGAGGTCGCGGGTTCGAGTCCCGCTGGGTCCATCTCGCAACCCATTTGCTGCACACAAGCTGCATTTGCAGCCTTGTTGCATGTGCACAAATGACAGGCTATAGGCAATTCCCTCCCCATCCAAAGTAGTGTGTCGAGGAGGGGCGCACCCAAAATACCCAGGGCTCGCGAAGCGGTAGGAGGTGAATTGATGAGAAAGGTTTTGGCATCCATTGTAGCGACCGTCCTCGGCATAAGTCTGCTCACGGCTTTTTCGGGAGTGGCCGTGGCCGATCACTATTGGGCCACCGGTCAGACCGATAGGCGGATAGCCCTCCTCATTCCGGAGCCAATTGGTTGTGCTGCCGGCCCAATCCTCTATGACGCGAACGAGGGCTTCTACGTGCAACACGGTTGGTCCTTTGGTCCTTGGAGTGAACTACCACCAATGGAGAAGCGGGCCATCATGCATCCCTCCACGAACTTCGAGCTCTTGATTGACGGAGTGTTACAGCATTCCCAAAAGAAGGCCGCCCATGATTCCGAGAACTACGTCAAGTTCAAGTTATTCGTCATTGAGAACCATAAGGGGCTGTCCGGTGAGCACGAATTCCATGGAGTGTGGCACTTCAGCGCGTGGTACCTTGGGGGCGATTTCCGGGACTCTGAGGTGGGGCTGGAGTGCACCGTGACAGTCATCTTCAGCTGAATGGCACAACGCGGTTCAGGACTCAAAGCTGTGGGGTGGACTGCAGGACGAGTCGTAACCTCTTTCCATTTTTCTTCCATGCTATGTCGCCCGCCTCAGCAACGTGGCCCGCATGCCCGCGAAGGGCCTCAGGAACCGCGAGGAAATGTAGACTGCATGCAGGGGTATTATCGCAACTGAGAATACCGCAAGTGATATTGCCTTGCAATATCATGCCACGCCGGGGGCGCCAAGGAGGGGCGCGTCCAGATACCCAAGGCTCTGGTCGTAAGGAGGAGGTGAGAATCGGATGTATAGATGGGGTAAGGTTGCTCTACTCGTTCTGACAGTCTTCATTGCCTCGACAGTAGTGAATCTCCCGGCCGCTCATGCCCAGATCATCACGGAGTTCCCCCTTCCCGAAGGAAGCGCGCCGGCGGGGATCGCAGTCGCCTTCGGGGCCGTATGGTTCACCGAGAATCAGCAGACCAAGCTAGGGAGGCTTGACCTTAGGACTGGAAACACAAGAGAGATCGACCTACCGGCTGGGCCGCCTGTCCACGCCGGGATAACAACCGGCCTCGGCTCGGTATGGTACTCGAGGGAGTTTGCGGGTCCCGGACAGTCAGAGGGGGGCGAAATAATCGGAAGGGTTGACCCGCGTTCGGAAGAGATCACGGAGTACGAATTGAATGAACACAGTAGACCTTCGCGGATTGCGACAGGCTTCGGATTCGTCTGGTACACGGACATCTACCGCAATGTGATAGGTAGACTGAATCCCAACACTGGGGGTGTCGCCGAGTTCGCCATCCCGACGGGGACCGCCTGCTGCCCGATAACTGATGGCAGCATCCCCATAGGAATCACCACCGGCCTCGGTGGTGTGTGGTTTGCCGAGAGTTGGACCCAGAAGATAGGGAGGCTTGATCCCTGGACTGGTGAGATCACGGAGTTCGGCCCGACAAACGGCAGACCGTTTGGAGTTGCCACCGGCTTTGGAAAAGTGTGGTTCACAACAGCATGGGACCCGTGGTCTCTGGACCCTAGCAACTACGTGGGGATGCTGGACCCGAAGACGGGAAGCATCACTGAATGGGAGTTGCCAACGCCGGACAGCAGCCCAGTAGAGATAGCCACGGGGAAGGGAGCCGTATGGTTCACTGAAATCGCCGCCGGTAAGATAGGCAGACTTGACCCTCGCACCTTGGACATCACGGAGTTCTCTGTCCCAACCTCCGACAGCGGGCCGTTTGGGATTGCCGCTGCCAGAGGAGCGATATGGTTTGCCGAAGTTAATGGCGACAGAGTCGGTAGACTTGGTCCTTGAGATGAAGGCGGAGAGAAGGGTGAGAGCGCGCCGAGGAGGGGCGCGTCCAAATACCCAGCGCCCGCACAGCGGGGGGAGGTGATAGCCGCTTGTATGCAAGAAGAATAGCCGCGCTATCCGTCGGTGCCATGCTGCTGACAGTGGGCCTGATTGCCGGATTGCCGACCGCAGCTACTTCCAAGCCCGACGCTCACAGATGGCCCAGGCCATTCGTGGGCCTGTGGTCCTCAGTAGACGTTGACGGAAGCAACCAATACCTTCGTATCAAACCCGGAGACCAAGGGCTGTACCGCGTTTCCTACTATGACGACATGACACTTTGCGGATTTCCTGCCTTTGCCTATGGTGGGGCATCGGCAGACGGTCTTGATCTCACCGTAGCCATTCAGGTGTGGTGTCTCGAAGATCCACCACGCTACTGGCTTCCCTGGGATTTCACGGTCACTTACGATCCGGGCACGGATACGCTCGTGTGGGATCCTCCGTTCTGTTTGCCAGGTTTCCCCGACTGTGCTGGGGACTGGACCAGATTTCACGGTCGCATGCCTGGTTAGTGATCCGTGCACCAGAGAACTGTCCCGCAGGCCAGGCAAGTGAACTTGAAGATAGGGCCCGCCTCCTCGAGCCGGGACCCCTTCCGTGACACCAACGGAAGTTTCCCGAGACATTGAGCGGCCCTCCGTCAGAGCGATTCTGAGGGCCCTCCCTACCCTACAGGTATCATACCCATGACCTAGCTGGTCGAACTCCACCTCATCCCCAGCCGTCAGGCCGATGACGCGGCGGCCTACTCCGGATTCGGCCTTAAGGATCAAAGGAGGATCTCGTCACAGCTCCCGCTCCTGCTTCTTGGCGATGCGCAGGCGCCACGACCTAGGTACTCGAACTCCACGACGTCGCCCTCTTCCAGGCCGGCCAGCTCCGCGAGCTGCGAGGGAAGGGTCACGATGACGTTGTGGCCTGCCCTACGGATTTTGCGTTGTAGATCCATAGGCACACCTGTAAGCCTAGATGTAGCACGGGGTAATCGAGGCTTCACGCCTGAGCCGGGCCTGCAGGAAATCCAGAGTGAAAGGACTTCATAATGGACACCGCTGGGTCCACTTGGGGATGCCTTCGCATTGGACTGGGGCACGCGTGGGCTTCACGGGAGGCAGCATATTACCCCCGGGCCATTGACCCCCGATGTGGCAATGGTGGGAACCATGCATAAGCTGCTCCTCGACATTCCA
>JABAOH010004466.1_pt1 | contig 22251 bp, 15 predicted proteins | sample 7062181 | NCBI WGS metagenome assembly JABAOH01 (sample SAMN14538630, study PRJNA623070) | marine sediment metagenome | biome: marine biome [ENVO:00000428]; feature: marine pelagic biome [ENVO:01000023]; material: deep marine sediment [ENVO:00002113]; isolation source: pool of 5 deep marine... | reverse complement strand
TTTCCCTGAAACGGAACACTGAATACATACTGAGTATTCGGCCAGACATGCCGGTCATCCTTTGTACCGGATTCAGCGAATTGATTAACGGCGACAAAGCCAAAGCCATGGGTATCAGCGAATTCGTTATGAAGCCATTTATGATCAAAGATATCGCAAAAACTATCCGTGATGTGTTGAAGAAGGAAAGTCGCTTGACATAACATCTTTAAAATGTAAAATATAAGAAATATTGAATATAGAAAAATGATTATATTTTCTGATTCATAAAAGCGGGTTAGGATACAGTGGAAAACGGATACCCCTCCAAATACCAATTTCAAAAAAAATTAATGTATTTGCACGAAAGGATTGTGGAATTCGAAAAATTGGATATCAAGCACAGGCGGACCAAGTCGATAACCTGGCTGGAGACGGAAGAAAAATATCGCGATCTGCTCGATCGGACAAAAAAGAATGCCTGCATCATCCAAGACGCAAAAATAAGATTGATCACTTCGGGCCTTGCCGAACTTTTAGGATATAGCCCAGAAGAGATGATCGATACTCTGATAATCCATTATATCCATCCTGATGAACTCCCCAAATTAGTCCGATACTATATGAGCCGTATGGCAGGAGAGGATGTTCCTTCTGTATACAGGAGCATACTCAAGCACAAAGACGGGAGCGATATCTATGTGGAAATCAATGCTGGCTTGATTCCGTATCGAGGAAATCCAGCAGATTTCGCTATGGTGAAAGGCCTTACCAAGAGAAATTCTAAACCTGTCCTCCGATGATATCGTCTGCTGAGAGAGAGTAGTGCGGCTTTTCTTCGAGCCCGATGATGGAAGGCAGGAAAATTTGAGTCAGAAGAGGAGAGAAAATGGTCGAGAAAGATGCGAAATGTTATCTTTGTGCGGAAGAAGCAAAAAAATGGGACTTCCTTAATGGAAATCTGAGAATCGAATGTTCTGGCTGTAGCCGGAAATATGAGCTTTCATCTGAAATTCGGAGCCATCGTATGGACGATGAACAAGTGCGGTTGTTGAGTGAGGGGCAGGGCACCAGTGACAAGATTCCTTTGACAGAGGAGCAAAAGCAAAGATTGAGTATCTATATTGATATGAATCCGAAAAAAGAAGAATTTATCAATTTAGGATTAGATTTATACGACGTTCTTATTAAAGAATTCTAGAGAAACCGACTAGAAAAAACACGGATATAAAAGCCACCCTTATTTGAGGCCTCAATACAACTCTGCTCTGATCCCATGAATTTTGAACGGATCCCTATCATTGAGAAAAAAAGAGCTCTTTCGGAGGATGCCAGGATGAGAAGGGCTGAACCTTTTTAACCTTATCTTCGTAGTTAATATTGAAATGGACCCTTATTTTTAAAGGTGAAGCTATGAAGAAAAAAATCATCATTCCCATCATTATCGTGGTGATTCTTGGCGCTATTGTCATCGTCCTCTCGAGCGGGAAAAACAATGCCGAGGAGCTGAAATACGTCCCGGTCGAGCGGGGGGACATCGCCGAAAAGGCCCTGGCCGTGGGCACCCTCGAACCCGAGCAGGAAATCAAGGTCAAATCAACAATTTCTGGCATTGTCTCTGAAGTCCTGTTTAAAGTCGGAGACGCTGTCGCAAAAAATGCTCCCCTGTTCAAGATTTCCCCCAATCCCACTCCTCTCGAATATGTCGAAACCCGCCGCAACATGGAAGTGGCCGAAGTGATCCTGGCAAGACTCCAGAGAGACCGGGACCGCAACAAAGAACTGTTCCAGTCGAGCCTTATCTCCCAGTCCCAGATGGATTCAATAGAGGCTCAGTACAACGAGGCTCTGCTGCGTCACCGCGTGGCCAAAGAGAAGTTCGAGCTTCTGGAGAAAGGCCGGATTCAGATGTCCAACCGCAATATCGACTCGATCGTCAAAGCCCCTATCTCCGGTATTATGCTCTCGCTCAACTCTCATGAGGGAGACCCCGTCGTACCGCTGACAAATTTTCAGCCTGGAACAGAACTCTGCTCCATGGCCGATATGAGAGAGATCCTTTTCAAAGGCACGGTCGATGAGATCGATGTGGGGAAGCTTGTACCGGGCATGGAGGCCGAAATTCAGATCGGGGCATTGGCAGAGAAAAAAATCCGGGGAACCCTCCAGCGCATTTTTCCCAAGGCCAGAAAAGAAGGCAATGCCACTCTATTCGATGTGGAGATTCTCCTCGGTGAGGCGCCCGGGATCATCCTTCGGGCGGGATACTCGGCCACAGCCTACGTGAAAATCCAGGAGCATAGAGGTGTCCTGATCGTTCCTGAGCGGTTGATCCTTTCAGAGGGCGAGAGGCGCTACGTCGAAGTCAAACAGGACGAAATCATCAGCGAAATCGATGTGAAAACCGGTCTTTCAGATGGGCTGAACATCGAGATTCTGGAGGGCCTCAGGGAGGGTGACCTCATCGTCGAGCGTCCTCCACGGGAAATCGAATGATCGTCACCTTCTTCCGCAACCTCTTCCGGGATCTGAGGCGTCAGCCTCTCCGTACCTCGCTGACCCTTTCAGGGGTCATATGGGGGACCTTTGCTGTCGTACTCCTCCTTGCCTTCGGCACAGCCGTACATAAAGAAAACATGAAGTCGTTCCGCGGCGTCGGGCAGGGCTTCGTTATCGCTTTTCCAGGAAGTACAACCCTGGCTTATAAGGGGATCCCGAAAGGACGCCGTGTCCGCCTAATCCCAGAGCAGATCAGCCTCGCGGGCCAGAAGATCCCTGGGATAAAAAGAATGTCCTTCGAATTTACTGCAAGCCGCCGGATTCGCTATCGCCGGGAGGAGGTTCTCAACACTGTGCGCGGAGTGACGGTAGAATATGGTGACATCCGCAACGTCATCGCCGGCAAAGGACGCTACCTCAACTATACAGATATGAACCTCAAACGCCGTGTTTGTGTGCTCGGGAACACCATTAAAGAAAATCTTTTCCATGATGGTGACGCTGTGGGCCAGAGAATCTTCATCGAAGGGATCCCTTTCCTCGTGGTTGGGGTGATGAAGGAGAAGATCCAGACAAGCAATTTCAGCGGTCAGTTCGATGAGCACTGTGCGTTCATCCCCTGGTCGACGTACTCTGCACTCTACGGCGATAAACACATAGGGAGCTTCATCTTCCAGCCGCAGAACCCGGCAGCTTCCAAATCCATCATACGTCGGGTGAAGGAATACCTTGGAGAAAGAGCCGGTTTTTCCCCGGATGATGAGGACGCCCTGTTTATCTGGGATTGGACAGAGTTCGAGAAATCCTTCTCGATCTTCTTCGTGGCTTTCAATGTTTTTCTTGGACTGATCGGTTCCTTTACCCTGTTGGTGGGGGGTGTGGGAGTGGCTTCCATCATGCTGGTGGTGGTCGAAGAGCGCACCAAAGAAATCGGCATCAAGCTCGCTGTAGGTGCGAAACGGCGGCACATCCTCTGGCAGTTCTTCGCCGAATCGCTGTCCATCATTTTGATAGGAGGCGGTCTTGGATTCCTTTTTTCTGCCCTGGTTCTGAAGGTCATCCCGATGGAAAAGATTCAGGAATACGTCGGTGTACCCTATATCAACCCCGTGGTTGGTATAGCCACTGTCTTGATCCTTCTTACAATCGGGGCTATTTCCGGCACCATGCCGGCTCGGAGGGCCGCGTCCACCAATCCCATCGAGGCATTAAGGAAATAAGCTATGAGAGCACAGCTCCTCAAACTCTTTACCAGAGAATTTCGCAAGCGGAAAAAGAAAACCGCTCTGATCACCTTCGCCATCACCTGGGGCACGCTCTCTATTCTTCTCCTGATGTCCTTCGGCCGCGGTCTCGGCAACTCCTTCCGCATCAGCTTCAAAGGGCTGGGCGATAATCTCATCATGATTTACCGCGGCCAGACCTCCAAGGAGTATCGAGGGCTCCCCAAAGGAAGACGCATCCGGCTCTACCCTGGCGACATCCCGCTCCTTACCGCGCTTATCCCTGAGATCGAGCTGATATCGCCCGAGTCAAACGATTACTTCACCATCACCGGAAATGGGAAGGAGACGAACCGGAATGTCTGCGGCGTCGGGCCTTCCTTCGGGATCATGCGCTCCATGATCGCGGAAAGCGGCGGCCGTTTCATCAACGAAGAAGACAAACAGTATGGGCGGCGGGTTGCTTTCATGGGCTGGAACATGGCTGAAAATCTCTTCGATACAGAAAATCCAGTGGGTAAAGAAATCATCATCAACAGAATCCCTTTCACAGTCATAGGGGTCATGAAGAAAAAGCTCCAGAGCTCAGCATACCAAGGCTTCGATGCCGACCACGTTTATATTCCCCATTCCGCTTTCTCCCGCATCCATACTCAACTTTTCATCGACCGCATTCACATACAACCTAAGCGGACTGAAGACAACCAGATTGTAGAGCGGCGCATCAGACAGATTCTCGGCCGTAAATATCGCTTCGACCCTGAGGACGACTATGCTCTGGGGATATGGAATACCATCGAACAGGCCGAAGTCGCCGGCAAGGTTTTCACAGGTATAGAGATATTTCTGGCTCTCATCGGCGGCCTGACTCTTCTCATCGGTGCCGTGGGTGTGACCAATCTCATGTACGCACTGGTCAGGGAGCGGACGCGGGAGATCGGAATAAAAATGGCACTGGGCGCCAAGCGCCGGCACATCATCCTTCAATTTCTGCTGGAAACGGTCTTCATTTTTTCTAAAGGAACCTTTTGGGGGACGGCCATTGCCTACACCATCGTCCGGCTGACGCGGATAGTTCCCATAAGCTACGAAATCACTGGCATCCAGACCTACCTGCTGCGGCCGATTTTTTCCCTGGATATTCTGATCGTTTTCCTGGTGATCCTGGGAACGCTCGTTTTCATGTCGGGAATTTTCCCGGCCATGCGGGCGTCGCGTCTGAACCCCATAGTGGCGCTTCGCTATGAATAGGAGACTGCAATGATCGAGATGAAAAACATCAAAAAGATATACAAGATGGGGAAGGTCTCGCTCGAAGCACTGAAGGGGATTGAGCTCAAAATCGAAGCTGGAGAGTTTGTCTCGATCATGGGACCTTCAGGATCGGGTAAATCGACATTGATGAACATCATCGGCTGCTTGGACACACCGACTGATGGTTCTTACTTCTTTGAAGAGAGGAATGTGGCCGGTCTCAGCTTTGACCAGCTATCGACAATCCGAAATCAGAAGATCGGTTTTGTCTTCCAGAATTTCAACCTGCTCCCATACGCAACGGCATACGAGAATATCGAACTGCCCATGCTCTTTAACGGCAAGCCGGGGAAAAAGCGCCGGCAGCGTGTGTTAGAGCTGCTGGAAATGGTGGGTCTTGCCGACTGGCAGCACCATCGGCCTACGGAACTCTCGGGAGGACAGCAGCAGCGTGTGGCCATCGCACGGGCGTTGGCGAACGATCCACTGCTGATCCTGGCTGACGAGCCGACAGGCAACATCGACACCAAGACAGGTGTTGAGATCATGGGCCTTTTCGTTGAGCTTCAGAAGCAAGGGAGGACCATCCTGTTAGTGACCCACGACACCAACATCGCTGCCTACTCCCAGCGAACCATCAACCTGCTCGACGGCAACATCGTCTAGGCCAATCCCCCACCAAAAAGAGACACAAACCCGGAAATCTGCCCTCGATCAAATTTGACACCTTTCCTTTTCCTTTATATACTTTTTCGATGAGTTAGGGAGTATAAGGGAAAGCAATGTCAAGCAAATACCCCAAATGCCAGTCAGATAATCCTGAGACTGCTGCGTTCTGTGCAGAATGTGGCACCAAACTGACCTCATCCAGGAATATCGATGTCACAGAAACCATGGAAACTCCAAAGGAAGAATTGACCACAGGCACCACCTTTGGAGGCAGATACCAGATTATCGAGGAGTTGGGCAAAGGCGGAATGGGAAGAGTCTATAAGGTCAACGATACCGATATAAAAGAAAAAATCGCATTAAAGCTCCTCAAACCGGAAATCGCCGCTGATGAAAAGACCATCGAGCGATTCAGGAACGAGATAAAGCTAGCCCGTAAGATTGCTCATAAGAATGTCGGCCGGATGTTCGATCTCGGAAGAGCAGAAGGTACCTACTTCATCACCATGGAATATGTACCTGGCCAGGATTTAAAAGGACTGATCAGACAAACAGGGAGACTGGCAGTAGAGACGACCCTGTCCATTGCTAAACAGATATGTGAAGGATTAGAAGAGGCTCACAGGCTCGGCGTGGTGCACAGGGACTTAAAGCCCAGCAACATCATGATCGATAGAGACGGAAATGTCCGGATCATGGATTTTGGGATAGCCCGTTCCCTCAAAGCCAAAGGACTGACAGGTGCAGGAATGATGATCGGCACGCCCGAGTACATGAGCCCGGAGCAGGCGGAAGCCAAAGATGTCGATCACCGAGCCGATATTTATTCTCTTGGAATCATCCTCTATGAGATGTTGACTGGGCAGCTGCCTTTTGAAGGGGATACACCAATAAGTATTGCCATGAAACATAAAAGTGAGGGATTCACGTCTCCAAACGCTCTGAATTCACAGATCTCTGACGATTTGAACGACCTGATCCTCAAATGCTTGAAAAAGGCAAAAGCGGACAGATATCAGGCTGTTGAAGAGGTGTCAAGAGAGCTAGATAGGATCGAGAAAAAAATTCCTCTGCCGCAAAGAGTGTTCCCAAAGAAAAAACCAACGGCATCGAGGGAAATTACCGTGAAATTCAATTTGAAGAAAGCTTTTGTCTCAGCTTTTGCTGCAATAATTCTTATCGCTGTCGCAGGGTATTTCCTCCTCCGTCCCAGAGGAAAAGACATAGATTTCACCCCTGGAATGACAAGACAGATAACCTATCAACCTGGGCTGGAAGTAGATCCCGATATCTCCCCGGATGGAAAAATGGTGGCTTTTGCTACAGGCCCTATGGGGAATACACGTATTGCAGTGCGTCAGGCTTCAGGGGGACGTCCTATCGAGATCACGAGGGATTTTCCAGGCATTCAACGCTGGCCCAGATGGTCTCCCGACGGCACTCAAATCGCTTTTTTTTCTGAGGGCACAATCTATATCGTGCCAGCACTGGGCGGAGTACCAAGGCGAATCATCAGCGGCACTCTGTATGGATAGAGAAGGGGGAGACGTGCGGCAGTTAACGGATACTCCTTATCATGAGTTCGGGCCGAATTTCTCACCGGACAGCTCAAAAATAGTGTTTATGGCTGACAGGACCGGCCGCTATGAAGTGTATGTCCTATCGAAAAATGATACCGGTCGGGGAGAGCCAGAACAGCTAACATTCGATGGGGGCACTCAACCCAGATGGTCTCCTTCAGGGAATTCCATCGCTTACATTTCTGGAGAGGATCTGAAGATTGTCTCCTTTGGAGATGGAAAATCAAAAATGCTTATCAAAGGTCAGAATGCTTCAGGAGGTCCGATGCCTGAGAGCATTGCCTGGTCTCCAGATGGGACAACTGTCTATTTTCAAGCTAGAGATGACCAAGGGATCGAAGGCATCTGGTCTGTGCCAGTCGGCGGAGGGGAGCCGGGCCTTAAGATCATCAGTGACGATCCACTTCTCAAACTGGGATTGTATAACTTCTGTGCGGATAATCAGCGTTTTTACTTCTCGTTTCGCTTAGTCGAGAGCAATTTGTGGATCATGGATCTCATATCACAGGAATAATCGACATTGCGGAAAAATTCGTTAATATGAGATTTTTTAAAGGAGATCGTTGTTCCCTTCGTGATCAGGTAGAAAAACGGCTTTTGGTCTGAGAGCGAGAACCGGTTTAGGAGAGCAGGATGAAGAATCGATTTCTTTGGATTTCGGTCCTATGCATAATGTGTGCTTCTCAATTCTGTGGCCCCTCCGCTGTCCAGTCCGAAGGGGAAATTACGCTGACGAGCGACTGGATCCCCATGCCAGATGGGATTCGCTTGGCTGTCGATCTCTACAAGCCAGCAGCCGCCAATAGAAATGAACGCTTTCCTGTTTTGCTCGAGTATTTGCCTTATCGAAAGGATGAGAGCCGGGGGAGATGCTACTCATTGTTTTCATACTTCGTGGAGCGGGGCTACATCATGGCCCGTGTCGATATTCGGGGGACAGGCAACAGCGAAGGGCGTCTGGTCGAGTACGAGTATACCGATCAAGAGCAGGAGGACGGTGAGGCTGTTATCGAATGGCTGGCCAAGCAGCCCTTCTCGACCGGCAACGTGGGCATGTTCGGCATCTCCTGGGGAGGCTTCAACTCGATCCACATGGCGATGCGCAATCCGCCGGCGCTGAAAGCCATCATTGCCATCGATGCGACAGATGATCTGTATCAAGACGATATTCATTTCATCGACGGAGTGATGCATTTCGACTCCTATGAAGTCGGTCAAGATGTCTGGAACTCCCTGCCAGGCGCTCCGGAGTTTGTGGCCGATGAGAGCTTTTTCGCCAATCGGTTCGATACGACGCCTTGGATGCTGGTCTACAAACGCCAGCAGCGCGACGGACCGTTCTGGGACCGCGCTTCTCTGAACGTTGACTACAGCAAGATCCGAGTTCCGACCTTTGTCATCGGCGGTTGGTATGATGGTTATCGAGACAGCGTGCCGAGAATGCTCCAGCACATGATGGCTCCGGTCAAAGGGCTCATCGGGCCTTGGGGTCACAGCTTTCCAAACTGGGGTTATCCTGATCCGAAGATGGAATGGCGGCACGAAGCAGTGCGCTGGTTCGACCACTGGCTTAAAGACAAAAAGACTGGAATTATGGAAGAGCCGAAGTTTGCGGTCTATGTTCGCGACTGGCATCCACCTGGGCTTACATTGGACAGGGCGCCCGGTCATTGGCGTTGGGAGGAGGGTTGGCCCCTCGAGAGAGGAAGTCTCATGCAACTCTGCCTCCATCCTGATCATCGATTGCACCCATCACAACCAGTAGCTTCTGATCACGAACTGAAGTACATACCGAGCATCGGAATCGAGGCAGGTGGATCCGTCATGTGGTGGGGCGACTTCATGCCCGATCAACGTCCAACAGATGAGCGAAGCCTGGTATACGATTCGGAACCTCTGGATGAAGACACAGAGATACTGGGTTTCCCCCTGGTGGTCCTCAATGCGTCTTCGAGCGCTCCCCTGGCGCACTGGTTTGTCCGTCTTTCTGATGTGGCACCTGACGGCCGTATAACCCAGATCACCGGAGCAGCGCTCAACGGCGCACATCGAAATTCGGCTGTGGATCCGGAACCGCTGATCCCAGGCGAGACATATACTCTGGATATCGACATGCACTTTACCTCTTGGGTTTTTCCCAAAGGCCATCGCATCCGTTTGTCGGTGAGCAATGCCCAGTGGCCGATGTTCTGGCCAACTCCTTATCCGATGGTCACGAACCTTAAACTCGGGGGGGAAGCGCCTTCACGGATTCTGCTGCCTGTGGTTCCTTTTGAACCGCGTCCGCATCCCAATTTTTTGCCGCCCGCATCCGATCCCAAGCTGCCCGGCTATGGCGCTGCCGAATCCGGAACCGTCTCGGGGTATGCAGAGCTTTCTGATGTGGTCCGCGACGAAGAGGCCGGGACAGCAACCGTGACCCTTACCAACAGCTCGGCAACCACGTATCCATGGGGAAGCATCGGGCACTCGGAAGAACTCGTTCACTGCACGAATGAACTCGATCCAGCACAAACCTCTTTTCTAGGAAGTTATAGGCTCGCGATCGAGTTGAGCGACCGAGTGCTGAATGTCATAGGTATCGTCGATTTTCGCAGCGATGCCGAGAACTTCTATTTTCTGTATACGACGCGGATTCATCAGAACGGTGTGTTACTCCGAGAGCGGACCTGGCACGAAACGATTCCTCGAGATTTTCAGTAATTTGACACCTCCCTGATTCTCTGATATCTTTTTAAATGTTAAGAACGGTATATTAAAAAACAAAGGGGGAAATAAGATGATAAAGAAAATCTTTATTCCTTTCTTCTCCGTCTTTTTCGTAGGCTTTCTATTTCAAGTTGAAGCCCAACTCACTCCTGAGGAAAAAGCATCGAGAGAAAAATGGGAAGAATTCCTTAAAACAGCTAAAATTGTCGGGCAGAAGCAACAGAAAAGTCGAGAAGCAGTCACAGAACCCTGGGAACTGACCTTAGAAAAAAATGGAGTTACAAGAAAGGCCCTCTGGAAAAATGCTGAGGGCCGGATGAGGGGATTTCTGGAGAACTGGAGAGGTGAAATCGCAGCTTATCGGTTAGATAAGTATATCGGTTTGAACATGGTCCCGCCGACAGTTGAAAAAGAATTCAGAGGGGAGCGGGGCTCCTGTCAACTATGGGTGGATTATTGGATAAAAGCCAGGCATAAGAATGAACAGAATATCAAAGTTCCCTCTTATAAAGTCTTCTATTACAATAGGGCCACCTATCTACGGTGGGCTTGGGATAACTTGATTGCCAACGAAGACCGGCACGCAGGAAACATTTTCATAACAGAGGACTGGCGGATCATTCTTCCCGACCACTCACGTTCTTTCCGGACATCCAAAAAATTCACAAAAAATCTCATTTATACTGAAAAACATAAAGAAGGCCCAAGAATCATGAGAGAACTTCCCCGGACTTTTGTCGAAAATTTAAAATCCTTAAATTTTGAGCTGATCAGGGATATTGTGGGAGAATATCTTACAGAGGAAGAAATCAACGCTGTCCTCCTCCGGAGAGACTTGATTCTCGAGGTTGTCAACGAACGTATAAAGAAGCTCGGTGAAGACAAAGTTTTATACTGAAATCGTTCTAAGCACTTTCAATGAGGCCTTGATTTGATTCTTCTCTGGTCCATCATTAGATAGAGCGTTGAATTCAAGTAGTTATATGTATAAAATAGGTGGGCACATTTTGGTCACAATTGCATTTAAAATGTAGAGTGGCCCTTACGCAACTCATTGATTCTAAATAGGGTGCGCCTGTAGCTCAGTGGATAGAGCGACGGACTCCGGATCCGATTTCAGCAATTTTCCTAAGTCCTTGATATTAAAGTAATAGCCAATCTGATCAACAACTTACGGAATTTCGTCTAGATATGTGGAAGTACACCTGGGTACGGGAAAGTACATATAGGGTGGTCACAAATCGGTCACAATTTGACAATCTTTGGTTACTCAGACTTTACTTGAGACTGACCGGAAAATTATCATAATTGATACAATTTCCACATTTCCTTAACATTTTTTCAGATTTCCTGATATAGTATAATCCTGCGCGGTAAAGATGTGTGGGGTTGTATGTTAGAGAATCTCAAATTAGTCCTGGTCCAACACAAGAAATTCCTTGCCATTTTCTTTGTTGTCATTTTCCTGCCTTCCATTATTCTGGCCTTTTTTGGGATCAGGGCTATTCACAACGAAAGATACAAGCTCCAGCAGCAGAATCTCGATCAGCAGAAACAATTTGTCAGATCAGTACAGGCGGGAATACGATCACTCATCGAGAGGGATTCATTGAGCTTGAAAGAGCTCTCATCGAGCAAAGCCATTCTTGACCAAGACTTTCGAGCGATCAGAAATTTGATTGAGCAGCGTCTTCGGGATGAGTCGCTTCTAGGGCAGATTGCTGTCTGGAATTCTGAAGATCCACCCTGGCTCCTTGGGTGGCAATCTCACCCTCCGGCTGTGAATACTCTGGTTGTGCCCGAGGAGTGGAAAAAGTGGCGATTTGATTTGGAAAAGGCAGAAATTGCCGAATTCCGCCGCAGAAATTTTCCTGGAGCTATCTCTCTATACAATCAAATTCTTCACCGAGAAGAAAATAGCCAGGTTAAAGCGTGGGTCCTGAGCCGCATAGGAAGGTGTGAGGTCAAGCAGAAAAAATACAAACAGGCTTTGAAAATCTACCGTTTGATCCTTGAAGATTTTCCTGATCTGCTCACGGAATCGGGGCGCCCTCTGGCACTTGTCTCCAGCCTGGAGATGCTGGATGTGCTTCGACTGGAAAATGATTATAAGGATTTTTTCAAAGAATCTCTCAAAATTTATAGTCAGCTAGCCGAGAATGTCTGGTCATTGGATGGAGATCAGGTCCGGCTGTATACGACCATGCTTAGAAACATGACGGATGAACTGGGTTCGGTAAATGCGGCGAGTAATTTTCCTGATGGATATGGCGTGGCAGTGGATAATATGCAGGATGCAATTTATAAAAAATTGGAAATTTGGCGCATGGCTGAGGCTGTGCGGCGTAATATTCTGCCCGGCGTTATGGAACACCTGGAAAATTTAGACAGCGGCAGTACTCAGGTTCAGAAAAATGCCTTTGAGTTTGAAAATCATGATGTTCTCCTACTCATGATTCCCATGGATAGAGATGGTTCTGGCGAATACCGGGAATTCCTGGGCTCGCTTTTGAGAATGAACGATTTAACGGAATCCATCCATGAGATAATAAAAGAGAACCGTCCCTCAGGTGATGACCCAAGCAAGTCAGAGGTCTCTATCCTTCTCCGTTCAACCCTTTCTGATAACATCGTTTTCGGCGATACGGAGGCAGCCCAGGGCAATCCGGTTATCACGGATTTCTTTCCAGAGAATTTTCCGCCCTGGAGATTGGAGCTCTATCAAAGAAGCGACAGCGAGTCAGGATTTTATCTTCATAAAAATATCTTTTTCTGGACAATCATAACGCTGCTTATTATCCTGCTTATCGGATCGGGCCTTATCATCCGCACTATTATTCATGAAGTCAATCTGCTCAATCTGAAATCGGAATTTATCGCATCGGTCTCTCACGAATTCAAAACGCCTTTGACCTCCATGGGAGCGGTTATCGAGCGCCTTTTGGACGGCGAGATCAGAGATCCAAACAAAGCTAAGGGGTATTATCGGATCCTGAGTCACGACTCAGAAAGATTGAAAAGGCTGGTCAAGAATGTTCTGGACTTTACTAAGATTGAGGAGGGAAAAAGGGAATACAAGCTGACCTCGACCGATATCGTTGATCTGATTCGCCAGGAGATTCAGAGCTTTGAACAGGAGAACAAAGGTGATAGTTTTGAAGTGGGAATCNNGCAGCCAAATTTTCCGGTCAGGAGAAAAAAATCAATGTCCGAATCCATCGTAAAAAGAACAGTGTCGAGATCGCAGTTCAAGATAAAGGAATCGGGATTCCAGAAAATGAGCAAAAGAGAATCTTTGAGAAGTTCTACCGCGGAAAACAGGCTTCTCATGTGTCTCCAACCGGAACAGGTCTAGGCTTGACATTGGTCAAGCATATCATGGATGCCCACGGGGGAGATGTGTTCATCCGGAGTCAACCCAGAGAAGGAACCTGTGTTTCCTTGATTTTGCCCATCCATGAAGGAGAATAGACGATCATGGGAAAAACCATACTCGTTGTCGAAGATGATGTGGGAATCCGTGTCGTCCTCCAGGACGCATTGACATCCCAGGGCTATGAGGTGGCTGCAGCAGAAAATGGGGTAAAAGGATTAGAGCTGGCTAAGCAACTACGCCCGGATTTGGTTATTCTGGACGTGATGCTTCCCCTGTTGGATGGCTTTGAGGTCTGTAAGAAAATACGAAAAGAGGGGATCACTTCGCCCGTCATGATGCTGACGGTCAAAGATGAGGAAGTGGACAAGGTATTGGGATTGGAGCTGGGAGCCGACGATTATGTGACTAAACCTTTCAGCGTGAAGGAGCTATCGGCCCGGGTAAAGGCTCTTCTCCGCCGTGTCGATAATTACCAGCATGAGATGAGTGTTTACCGTTTTGGGAATGTCGAGCTGGATTTTAAAAAATTTGAATCGCGGAAAAAAGGGAAAGATTTGGGTTTGACTCCTCTTGAGCTCAAGATCCTTGAGCTGATGATTGAGCGAAAAGGGCAGGTCATCACAAGGGACGAATTCTTAGATCACGCATGGGGGATTGATAATCTGTCCGTCTCACACAGGACGGTGGACAGCCATATCGCTCACATTCGGAAAAAAGTCGAAGATGACCCTTCCAAACCCCGCTACATCCGGAGTGTTCACAGCATCGGCTACAAGTTCGTGGAAGGATAGATGCGGAACGTGGACATGAGGGGCAATTTGTGGAAAACGTTTCACCGTATTTCCATATTTCCTCAACACATAAATCGACCTCAGTGGATATTTTATAAGCATATCCATTTTGGAGGTGAACGATGAGTCAAAAGAAAAATTCACTCCTGACGCTTTTGCTGTTAGCCGGATTCTCTCTCTTTTTTTCAGGACCGATGAAGCAGGAAACAGCAAAAGAGCTCTTTGAGAAAGCCTTATACCTCGAAGAAACCAAGGGGGAACTTGAGCAAGCCATCGAGATTTATACGCGGGTTGTTAAAGAGTTTCCGGATGAACGTGCGACCGCTGCTAAGGCTCAATTTCACATCGGGCTCTGCTTTGAAAAGCTGGGACATTCGGAGGCTGTAAAAGCCTATGAGCTTGTGTTGAAAAACTACGCTGACCAGCCAGAGCAGGTTTCTGCCGCGCGTGCACGGCTGGCCGAACTGCGGGAGAAAAAGCCGGCTGGGATGAGAATGGTTAGACTCCTTCCTCCAGAAGTTTTTCTAGATTGTCAATACCTGTCGCCTGATGGATCGAAGGTTGTGGGCGTGGACTTTTCGGTGGGTCAGAATATCGCCGTTTTTGATATTGCGACCGGACAACAGGAATTGATCACACATTTTGATTGGGGGACGAAGTCACGTTGTACCTATTTTCCGGTTTGGTCGCCTGACGGCAAAGAGATAGCCTATTCTACGTTCAGTTGTTGGGGAGGATCTGATGATGAAGCCGTAGAATTGAAAGCTTCGACATTGATTGGAGAGTCCCGGCTCATCTATCGTAACGAAGATGGGATTATCCGGGCGTGTGACTGGATGTGGGATGGAAGCGCCATTGTGACAATCCTCCAGAACAGCGACAAATCCTACACCTTGGGATTGGTTCCAGCCGCAGGTGGTTCCTTCAAGGCTTTGCACAATTTCAAAAAAAACATCGAGACGAGATTATCATCCCCGGCATCTGTTTCTCCGGACGGACGGTTTATCGTCTTTGAGGATGGCCCCCAGGATGGAGATAGCGATATTTTCATCATCACAACAGATGGCAAATCGCTTAAAACTTTAACTGATCATCCCGCAGATGACTCGGATCCCCGCTGGTCACCGGACGGAAAACACATTGTGTTCTTAAGCCGACGCCACGGCGGTCTTTCCCTTTGGGGTGTTGTTATGAAAGACAGCAGGCCGGAAGGACAGCCATTTATGATTGAGGGGATGCAGGATGCTTCTTTAGCCAATTGGACGCAAAGAGGGCTTTATTACCAGAAGCTTATTATTATGCGGGATGTATTCATTATGAATGTAGATCCAGATGATGGCGAGCCGACAAGCAAGCCGAAAAATGTGGATTATACCCCATCAGGAGGGAATGTCTGTCCTGTCTGGTCGCCTGACGGAAAATATCTAGCATTTGCGTCCGATGCTGTGGATCGTCCGAGCTGGGGATACATTGTTGTTCTGCCGGCTTCCGGAGGAGAAGCGCGTAAGTTCTTGATACCCACGGACAATTACTGGAGTCCCGGATTTCACGATCTTCGTTGGTTGCCCGACAGCAGTGGCCTTGGTTTTTCTCACAGGGACAACAAGGGACAATACTCACTGTTTCGTCTTAAACTGGCAACCGGAGAGTGGAAGACTTGGCCCATTCCGGTAAAATCCTGGACAAGGATTGAATGGAGTCCTGACGGGGAATCCTTTCTTTATGCCCGGCAAGGTTTTGTGCATGATGAGCCGGGCATTATTGAGCATAACCTGAAAACAGGAGAGGAGCGTTATTTTTATAGGGCCGAGAAAGACCGGGATGTATTCAGACGACTGAAATTCTCGATGGATTACAAGTGGCTTGCTTTCGAGGGACCAAAGGATCAAATTTTCGTTGTCGAGACAGAAACAGGAAAAGCAAGAAAGATCACAGAAAAACTGGGATCACCTGCATGGTCTCCCGATGGGCAAAACCTCGTGGCTCTCGGTGACTTTAATAAAAACGGATTTCCTGCTGCGATGTATATTTTACCCGTAACTGACGGTCCTGAAAAAAAACTCGATTTAGGGATACGTTTTCCGAAGGGTACTGAGCTGTTTGACCCTGACTGGTCACCGGATGGGACAAAGATCACGTTTGTCACAAGGCTTTGGAAGTACGATACAATACTGATCGAAAACGTCATCCCTAAAAACAAATAAATTAAAACCGGATAAGGGGGTAAAGATGTCAGTTAAATGCCCAAAATGTCAGGCTGATATATCGGATGATTCCCGCTTCTGCAGCAAGTGCGGGACACCTATCCATCCTTCTGAGGAGGTCTTCATCTCCCAGACCAGGACCATCCTGAGATCCATGGAGGAATTGCGACCTGGGACTGAACTTGCCGACAAGTACAAGATCGAAGATGTGGTGGGCAGAGGTGGAATGGGAATTGTGTATAAGGCAGAAGATACAAAACTGAAACGCCGCGTAGCCCTCAAGTTCCTCCCCCCGGAATTGACCTTGGATGAGGAAGCCAGAACACGGTTTTTACTCGAGGCTCAAACTGCAGCCGGCTTGTCCCATCCCAATATCTGCACCATCTATGAAATCAATGAAGAGGATGGAAAATCTTTCATCGCCATGGAATACGTTAAGGGGCAGAGCTTGAAGGCAAAAATGGAGAGAGGGCCTCTGGAGAAACAAGAAGCCTTGGAGATGGCTGTCCAGGTGGCTGAAGGACTTGAGGAAGCCCATAAGAAAGGCATCATCCACAGGGATATCAAGAGCGCCAACATCATGATCACGGAGAAAGGCCAGGCCAAGGTCATGGATTTCGGTTTGGCCAAGATCAAGGGGAGCACAATCCTGACCCGAGAGGGAACGACCTTGGGAACCGTGGCTTACATGTCTCCCGAGCAGGCTAGGGGCGAAGAGGTTGACCAGCGGACAGATATCTGGTCTTTAGGAGTGGTTCTGTATGAGATGCTTTCCGGAGAGCTGCCGTTTAAAGGAGATCGGGAGGCTTCGATTCTTTATTCAGTCGTGCATGAAGAGCCAAGGCCGCTCAAGACAATTAAACCTGATATTCCCACGGAACTGCAGCGGATCATAAATCGTGCCTTAAAGAAAAAACCTGAGTCTCGCTACTCATCCGCAGCAGAGATGATAAACGACCTGAAGAAATACCAGGATGTTCTGCGAGCAGAGGAATTGGGAGCATTTAACCTTCGGCCATTCCTTCGCCGCATCCGTAGGCCGCAAGTCGCAATCCCAGCTGTATGTGCCCTCATTATCATCGCCTTGGCTTCTGTCTGGTTCTTCAACCGCCAGGCCAAGATCCGTTGGGCGAGACAGGAAGCCCTCCCCGAGATCGAGCGGATGATCGAGGCCAACGATGTCTGGCGCAACCTTGTCACTCCCTATCGGCTTGCAGAGCAAGCAGAAGCCATCATTCCACACGATACAAAGCTCGCCGAACTCTTCTCCCAATGCTCCCTGAACATCGACATCAAGACGGAGCCTCCTGGGGCAAGAGTGTACATGAAGGAATATACCGAGCCTGACAGCGAATGGCTCTTTCTCGACATCACACCCATCGAGCAGATCCGCGTGCCCTTCGGGATTTTCCGTTGGAAGATCGAAAAAGATGGCTATGAGACCGTGCTGGCTGCCTCTTCGAGCTGGACAAGTCCTTCCCTAATAATGAGCGGTGCCAGCACTCCCTACGATCTTACCAGGCGTCTCGACAAAACCGGAAGTCTTCCTCCGGGCATGGTGAGGGTCGAACAGACGGAAACGCTAAACGGTAAGATAGGGGAATTTTTCATCGACAAGTATGAAGTCACGAACAGAAAATTCAAGGAATTCGTCAACGCAGGGGGGTACAGAAACAAGGAATATTGGAAGCACAAGTTCGTCAAAGACAGAAAAGAGCTGACCTGGGAAGAGGCGATGAAGGAATTCGTAGACATTACAGAGCAGCCCGGCCCGTCCACATGGCAGGCGGGAGACTATCCCGAAGGACAGGGCGACTATCCCGTTTCAGGGGTCAGCTGGTACGAGGCGGCGGCGTATGCGGAATATGCTGGAAAGAACCTGCCGACGAGCGCTCATTGGAATGTGGGATGGGGAGGATTCACTCCCATGATCCAGGCTCCACAGCTCGGAGGCATGGCCATTTTAGCCCCCTTATGCAATTTCCAGGGAAAAGGCCCGGTTCCGGTGGGAAGTCTCCCAGGTGTTTCGCCCTACGGAGCCTATGATATGGCCGGGAACGTGAGGGAATGGTGCTGGAACGAAGCCCCCGTGGGAAGGATTATCCGGGGAGGCTCATGGAGAGACAACACTTATGAGGCTGGAAATGTAAGGTATGTTCCACCCATGGATCGCTCTGACAAGAACGGTTTCCGATTGGCCCTCTACCCGGATCCTGAAAAAATCCCTGAGTTAGCGTTTCAACCTATTAAACTTAGAGAATCACGAGATTTTTACAAAGAAAAACCAGTTCCGGATTCTATTTTTCAGGTTTATAAAGAGCAGTTTTCCTATGATAGAACCGATCTCAACGCCCGAGTGGAATCAAGAGAGGAAAACCCCAATAGCTGGATCCATGAAACGGTTTCATTTGACGCCGCCTACGGCGGCGAGCGGGTTCTGGCTCACCTTTTTCTTCCGCAGAACGCTCCACCCCCCTATCAAACCGTGATCTACTTCCCCGGGAGCGCTTCGACGTGGGTAAGGTCGAGCCAGAATATCGAAAGCTACTATGAATTCCCAATGTTCCTTTCCTTTATCATCAATAACGGAAGAGCCGCTCTTTATCCCGTTTATAAAGGAACCTTTGAGCGTGGAAATCCTGAGTTGTCCGCCCTCCACATAGGAAGCAATACCCATCAGTACACAGAATTCCTGATCCAAGTGGTCAAAGATTTCAAAAGATGTATCGACTATTTGGAAACCCGTCAAGATATTGACAGCGACAAGGTCGCCTATTACGGAATGAGCTGGGGAGGTGTCCTCGGACCGATCATCCCGGCTGTGGAGGAACGTCTCAAAGCCAGCGTTTTACTGGCAGGAGGCTTCTTTGGACTTGGACGTTCTGAAGCAGATCAAATTAATTATGTTACGCGGGTGAAAATTCCAACCTTGATGTTAAACGGTAGATATGACTCGATCTTTCCTTTAGAAACATCCATCAATCCTATGTATGACCTTTTAGGAATTCCAGATGAACACAAAGAACTGAAGTTGTACGAAACCGACCATATCCCACCCCGAATCGAATTCATCAAGGAAATTCTGGCCTGGCTTGATCGCTATCTAGGGCCGGTTAAAAGACAATGACTCCTTACAAAGAAGGAACACATGTTTCTTTTAAATAAAAAGGAGGAAGCCATGTTCTCAAAACAGGGCCTCAGGAATGCTTTGAAAATCCTGACGATACCCTTTTCTGCGGGAAATGCGGCACACCTTTAAAATCCGCCAAAGAAATCTATATTACAAAAACCCTGATAACACCTACGGAAAAGCTGCAAAAGGGGAGCACTATTGCAGGAAGGTATCAGATCCTCGAAGAGCTGGGTAGAGGGGGTATGGGTGTAGTCTATAAAGCCGAGGATACCAAGCTGAAAAGGACAGTCGCCCTGAAGTTTTTGCCGCCGGAGCTAACACACATCTCAGAGCTCAAAGAGCGTTTCATGCGGGAGGCCCAGGCTGCTGCCGCTCTGGATCATCCCAATATCTGTACTGTTCATGAATTTGACGAAGCTGAGGAGAAAACCTTCATTTCCATGGCCTATATAGAAGGACAGAGTTTAAAGAAGAAGATCGAATCAGGTCCTCTGGAACTGGATGAAGCCCTTAGGATTGCCACTCAAGTAGCAGAAGGTCTGCAGATAGCGCATAAAAAAGGAATTGTGCACAGGGATATCAAGAGTGCCAACATTATGGTGGATGATAGGAATCAGGCAAAGATCATGGATTTTGGACTGGCCAGGATGACAGGAGGGACTTTGTTAACACAGGAAGGAATGGCGATGGGGACCATTGCTTACATGTCTCCTGAACAGGCCCGAGGGGAAGAGATTGATCAACGTACGGACATCTGGTCATTGGGTGTGGTTCTGTATGAAATTTTAAGCGGTCGGTTACCTTTCAAGGGGGAGCAGGATCAGGCTATCGTGTATTCCATCTTGAATGAAAAGCCGAAGCCGATCACGGATTTGCGGACAGAGATTCCGATGTCCATAGGGCAAGTTGTGAGCAAAGCCCTGGAGAAGAATCCGGATGAGCGATACCAGCAAGTCGAGGAACTGTTGGATGATTTAAAATCCATATCGGCAGGCATAGTACCGGATGAGATCAAGGTGAGGATGAGGAAAGCGAAGCTGCGCAGAAGAAAGCGGGTCATCCTTTATGGAGGAGCGGCGGGTATAGTTATGGCGGCGGTTGTGGTAGCTTTGATTTTTTTTACCGGTCCTGCTGAAGCCATCGACTCCATCGCGGTCCTGCCGCTTGAAAACCTTACCGGGAATCCGGATCAGGATTATTTTGTGGATGGGGTGACCGATGAGCTGATCGGGCAGTTGGGACAGATCAGCGGTTTGCGGCGGGTCATTTCCCGCACATCGGTCATGCGGTACAAAGATACGGACAAATCCCTGCCGGAGATCGCTCGGGAGCTGAATGTGGATGCCTTGGTGGAGGGCACAGTCTATCAGGTTGGTGAAAGCGTAAGCATCAAGCTGCAATTGTTCGATGCGCTTCCTGAGGAACGCAGTCTCTGGACACAGAGGTATGACCGGCCGATATCCGATGTGTTGATGATGTACGGAGAAATGGCCGGCGCCATTGCCGAAAACGTCCAGGTCAAATTGACCGAAGATGAAACGTCACGTTTTGCCGGTGCCCGCCAGGTCAACCCTGGGGTCTATGATGAATATCTGAAGGCCCGCTCTTACATGTATGATGGTAGCAGGGAATCGTTGAATAAAGCCCTGGAATTTCTGAACAGCGGCGTTGAGAAAAATCCCGGCTGGGCGCCTCTCTACGCAGGTCTGGCAGAGGTCTGGCTATGGATACAACAGAATGGGTATGAACCACCTTCCGTCACTGGTCCAAAAATTCTCGAGAACCTTAACAAAGCGATGGAATTGGATCCAGATATTGCTGAAGCTCATTATCTCAGCGCCTTGATCGCTCAGTTGGTGGAATGGAACTGGGAGAAGAGCGAAAAAGAGTTCTTAAAGGCCCTGGCCATAAATCCCAACGATGCCCTCTCAAGGGGGTTCTATGCGCAGTTATTATTGATCCTGCACAGGAAAGATGAGGCCTTGGCACAGAGAGAGTTGGCGATGAGCCTCGATCCGTTAAATCCTATTATGAAGCTTTTGAACATAGGAACACTGGTGCAAGCAGGTGATTACAAAACCAGCTTATCTCTCGCGGAAGAAGCTGTGGCCGATGATCCAGTGAACATCAACCTCAATTATATGATTGAGATCTCAGCTTACAGGTTAAAGGAGTACGACAAAGTCATCAGAGCGGTAAAATACGCGCTTCCATTTCCCATCGAAGAAGAGGCTTTCAAAGAAATTGAGAGGATTTACAGCGAATCTGGGATTGTTTCGGCGTATGAAGAAATACTGGAACATTTAGAGAAGTTCGCTGAAAGCCATCCCATTAGCTTTATGGATATGGCATTCAGGTACCTTGTGGCGAATCAACCAGATAAAGCCATGGACTGGATTGAAAAGGGCTTCGAGATGCATGACCCGCAAATGACATATATCACCACACCTGCGCAATATTTTGATCGATTGTTCGGGAATCCGAGGTTTATTGCCATATGTGAGAAAATGAACCTTACGCTTCCAAAATAGGGAATGAAACCGACAATTCAGGAGAAGAGCGTGATGGTCGTGTGCCCCCGCTCTCACGCTGAGAACAGGGATGACTCGAAGTTCTGCAAAAACTGTGGGCTGTCGCTGGGCGCGGGAGCCGAGACGGGCCCGGAAGCGGCGTCCCTGACTAAGACCCTCGAGATCCCTGTTCGCGTCCTGGAGCCGGGCGCCCTCATCGCCGGCAAGTACCGGATGCGATTGTCCAGGGATCGGCATTTCGAGTGGGGAACCATGCCGCATTCGGCCAAGCTCATCAACGTCTCGGACGCGAATCTGTGGGCG
>JABAOH010142128.1_pt1 | contig 22252 bp, 18 predicted proteins | sample 7062181 | NCBI WGS metagenome assembly JABAOH01 (sample SAMN14538630, study PRJNA623070) | marine sediment metagenome | biome: marine biome [ENVO:00000428]; feature: marine pelagic biome [ENVO:01000023]; material: deep marine sediment [ENVO:00002113]; isolation source: pool of 5 deep marine... | reverse complement strand
CATCGCCCGTGCATGCCCATGAAACGCTGCCCTGGTTGTCCGTGGGCGTCATGGTCAGGGTCGCGCCGAGGATCTTGGTATTCACGTCATTGCCATAAGTCACGACGATGAGTCCGCCCGCAGTCACCTGTACCTGGGTAACGTACTTGCCGACGATATTGCCCGGCGCTTCGATGCCGGCCGTCGCATTGTCTGCCGGAAAGACGCCCTGGTCCTGGTAATACTCGGTGACGGCCGACTTCGCGCCCGAGGCGAGACTCAGACCCCCTGCCACCTGTGTTCTCACCGAGTAATCGAGATACATCGGCACGGCGACCGCCGCGAGGATGCCGATGATCGCCACCACGATCATCAGTTCGATTAACGTGAATCCTTTTTGTACTTTTCTCACCACTCTTCTCTCAGGATTTCTTCCGTGATCTCATACCGGATAGAAGCGATATCTGTGCCAACTCCCCCACACTTTAAATAAGTGGCTGATTCAGATAAGGAATTAATTCACAATTTCACCTGTACATAACGCACAGGCCATATTGGCTCCGATTCTGTGTCACTGGAGGTCATAAAGTGACAGTTTTTGTCACCCCTGTCGTTGCTGCCAATCACGGGGACTTTTGCGGCAGGGATCACAAAAAAGGCCCGCTTTTCAGCGGGCCCTTTCCATAAGTCGCGGTCTTTTTCTACTTGCCAAATTTTTCGCCGAAAAAGTCGCCCTCGTTCCAGGTCGGGCGTTGCGCATCCTCGGCGACCGCATGGCCGATACGCACATTGGCGCGCGCAAAGCGGACGGCGGACGGCCAGTCGACCGGGCGGGACAGATCGTCGCTCGGCTGGTGATAATAGGTCTGCAGGAAACCGCGCCAGAGCTTCTCGCCCTCGATTTCGGGATCGGACGACCGAAAGCCCGGTACGAGGAATACCGACGGCACCCCCTGCTTGACGAATGAGTACTGGTCGCTGCGGATGAAGATGACCTCTTCCGGCATCGGATCGGGCGTCAGCGCGAAGCCTTCTTCGGCAATTGCGTCATCGATCACGGCTTCGAGGGACGAATGCTCCGACCCGAACGCAATGATGTCGGCAAGCGGATAAAGGAACAGCGGCATGTCGAGGTTGACGTTGGCCACGATCGAATCGCCCGGCACTGTCGGATAGTGCGCGTAGTAGTCCGAGCCGACCAGGCCTCTCTCCTCACCCGTCAATGCGATGAAGATGATCGAGCGCTTCGGCGCCTGCGGCATCGCCGCGAATGCCCTTGCCGTTTCGATGAGCAGCGACGAACCCATCGCGTTGTCGTACATGCCGTTGTAGATCGTGTCGCCGTCGATCGGCACGCCGAGGCCGACATGATCGAGGTGCGCGGTGAACACGACGTACTCGTCGGCGAGTTCCGGATCGCTGCCGCGCAGGATGCCGATCACGTTGGGGCTCGTGATCGATTCGTGGTCGGTCTTGCGCGCCAGCGTGGCCTCGACGCCGAGCGGGGTCGACAATGGCGTGCCCGCATCGGCGGCATCGAGCGCGTCCTCGAAACTGATTGCCGAGCGCGAGAAGAGTTGTTCCGCCGGCGGAACGTTGAGCAACGCACCACCCTCGAGCTCCGGAAAATAATTGGCGGCCTGGCCGGACAGGTTGATCCACGACATGCCGGGACGCACCCCGGCATTCTCGGACACGCGTTTCCAGGAATACCGGCGCTGGTCGGTGCGTGAGCGGAGACCGATCGTGCCGATCGCGCCGCGACGCACGGCTTCCTCGGCCTTGGTCAGCCCCGAAGAGTAGTAAGCGCGCTCGTTATGGGGAAACGAATCGGGCGCGCCGCCGAAGATCGCGAGGATCTTGCCGTCGACATCGATACCTTCATAGTCGGAATAGTTCATGTCGGGCGCATGGATGCCGAAGCCGGCGAAGACGACCTCGGCGGTGATGTTGGTCTGGTCGCGGACGACGTCGCCGCCCATGACGAAGTCTTCCTTCCAGCGTTGTGCTTTCTCTTGACCATCCTGGTGGAAGACCACCGTCGCGGAGTCGACGTCGATGCGGCGCGCAAGCATGGGAACCGCCTGGAACCAGCTGCCATCCTCGCCCCCGGCCTCGAGCCCGATGTCCTCGAACTGCCTGGCGACATAGGCGGCGGCCTCGTCATATTCCGGGGTGCCGGTCATGCGGCCCTTGCGGGCATCGTCGGCGAGAAAGCGCAGGTGGGCCTCTATCCGTTCCCGGCCGATGACCGTCAGGCCCTGGTCCAGTGCGGTCAGGCCTGTTTCAGCGTCGTCGGTGGTTGCCGTTTCGAGCGGTTCTTGCGGGGCATCCTGGCTGCAGGCCGCAACAGCGAGCACCGTGAGCAGGATGGGAGCTACGCGGATGTTGTCTATCATCAGCCTCTCGCCGTCTGTGAAATGACGGCGAATGATACCAGCCATTTCGAGCTTGCCAGCTTATTAATCCACTATCGCAAGGCGATATGGGAATACGCCACCGCCGGTGTTGTAACCGTTGACTTCCACGTAGTACGCCATCCCGGCGGTCAATTCCACGGACAGCCATTGCTCGGATACGGTGCCGACCGGGGTACTCTTCAGCGTCGTCTGGCTCTGGTCGTAGATCATGATGTAGACCTCGCCGGTCTCGACCCTGTCCGCACAGGTCTGGCCGCAGAGATAGACGAGATGCAGGCCGCTCTCGACAGGGGTGAAGATGAAAAAGTCGGCGGGATCGATGTCCTGCTGAACCGAGCCGTCGATGTCGATGGCCACCGCATCTGCCGTCCCCTTGTCCGGGAAGCTGAAGGGATTGGCATTGTCGAGCGTATTGTTCGGTTCCCATTCGGTCACGTGAGACACTCGAACCTGGCCGCTGCCGTCCGTCGAACCGCCGCTGGTGTCAGCAGGCGGCGTTGTCGTCGCCGGGGGCTCCTGTGCAGGCTCGGGCTCTGAGCGCACGATCGTGCACGAAGCATTATTCAGTTCATTGATCAGGTCACAGGCGTTGTTGATCTCTGTCTCCCCGCCGCAACCGCTGAGCATAATCCCGGCAATAAACAGGCTCGCGCTCATCCGTGAAATCGTCGTATTTGGTGTTTTCATCTCATCGTCCTCCTTGTAACAGGCAGCCCCGAATGACCTGCCGTCGATGATGATTCTCGGCAAAGGCAGACGTAAGTACCTGAAAGTACTGGGATGATGATCTGATGAATGGCTGAGGTATTGGCGAAGCCGGCCGAGTATCAGGCAGCGTCGGCCGCACCGGGGTCGTAGCCGAGGTTCGGCGCCAGCCAGCGTTCGACATCCGCCACATTCATTCCCTTGCGCGCGGCATAGGACTCGACCTGGTCGCGAGACAGCTGGCCTACGGAGAAATAGCGCGCTTCCGGATGCGCGAAATAGAAGCCGCTGACGGCCGCGGTGGGGAACATCGCGTAGGACTCGGTCAGCCGCAGGTCGATCGACCGCTCGACGTCGAGCAGCGCCCACAGCTTGGCCTTCTCCGTGTGATCCGGGCAGGCCGGGTAGCCGGGGGCCGGGCGGATGCCCTTGTAAGCTTCGGCGATCAGCTCGTCGTTCGACAGCTGTTCATCGGCGGCATAAGCCCAGAATTCCTTGCGGACACGCTCGTGCATGTACTCTGCGAGCGCCTCGGCCAGCCTGTCGGCCAGCGCTTTCAGGAGGATGGCGCTGTAATCGTCGTGTTCGGCCTCGAAGCGCTGCACGTGCTCGTCGATGCCGATACCGGCAGTCACCGCAAAGCCGCCGATGTAGTCGGCCAGCCCGGACTGCAAAGGCGCCAGGTAATCGGACAGGCAGTGGTGATTCTGCCCGCTCGCCTTGCTTCTCTGCTGCCGGAGGTGACAAAGACGCATCAGCTCATCCTGGCGCGACTCGTCGGTGAAGACACGGATGTCGTCGTGGTCGATCGTGTTGGCGGGATGAAAGCCGATGACGCCGCGCGCCTGCAACCAGCGCTCGGAAACAATCTTGTCCAGCATGACCGACGCATCCGAGAAGAGTTTGCGGGCGGCCTCGCCGACCACCCGGTCGCTCAGGATCGCCGGGAACTTGCCATGGAACTCCCAGGCGTTGAAAAACGGCATCCAGTCGATGTAATTCGTAAGCGCCTCGAGGTCGATATCGTCGAACACCCGGTTGCCCGTGAAGGTGGGCGCCGAGGGCTGATACCGCTCCCAGTCGATGACGAAGCGATTGTCCCTGGCGGCGGCCAGCGAGACCTGCGGCGCAAGCCTCGACTTGCCCGCATGACGCTCGCGGCGCCGCGCATTGTCCTCGCGCGTTTTTCGCACCAGCGCGGCGCGGGACTCTTCGCCGGTCAGCGCCTGCGCGACGCCGACGGACCTCGACGCGTCCTTCACATAAATCACGGGCCCTTCGTATTTCGGCTCGATCTTGACCGCGGTGTGCGCCGGCGACGTCGTCGCGCCGCCGATCAGCAGCGGCAGGTCGAAGCCCAGGCGCTGCATCTCGCTCGCGACGTGCACCATCTCGTCGAGCGACGGCGTGATCAGGCCGGACAGGCCGATGATCTGCGCGTTTTCCCGCCTGGCCGTCTCGAGGATCTTCTCGCAGGACACCATGACGCCCAGGTCGATGACCTCGAAGTTGTTGCACTGCAGGACGACGCCGACAATGTTCTTGCCGATGTCGTGCACGTCGCCTTTGACCGTCGCCATGACGATCTTGCCGTTGGATTGGAGGACGCCGCCCTTCTCTTTCTCGATGAACGGCACCAGGTGAGCCACCGCCTTCTTCATGACGCGCGCTGACTTGACGACCTGCGGCAGGAACATCTTGCCGGCGCCAAAAAGATCGCCGACCACGTTCATGCCCGCCATGAGCGGACCCTCGATGACCTCGAGCGGCCGGTCCGCCGCCAGTCTCGCCGCTTCGGTATCGTCGACGATGAACTGGTCGATGCCGTTGACGAGCGCGTGTTCCAGGCGCTTGTCGACCGGCGCCTCGCGCCAGCTCAAATCCTTCTCCCTGCCCTTCTGGCCGCCGGCCTGGCCCTTGTAGCCCTCGGCAACCTCGAGCAAGCGCTCGGTCGCATCGTCCCTCCTGTTCAGGACGACGTCTTCGACCGCGCCGCGAAGCACCTCGGGCAGGTCCTCGTAAATCGCCAGTTGCCCTGCATTGACAATCCCCATGTCCATGCCCGCGCGGATCGCGTGGTACAGGAAAACGGAATGGATCGCTTCGCGCACCACGTTGTTGCCGCGGAAGGAAAACGAGACATTACTGACGCCGCCGCTGACCATCGCGTGTGGCAGCGACGACTTGATCCGGCGGGTCGCCTCGATGAAGTCAAGGCCGTAGCTGTTGTGTTCCTCGATGCCGGTCGCAATCGCGAAAATATTGGGATCGAAAATGATGTCGGCGGGATCGAAACCGACCTCTTCGGTCAGGATTTTGTACGAGCGCCTGCAGATCTCGACCTTGCGCTCGACGGTGTCGGCCTGGCCGCTCTCGTCGAAGGCCATCACGATCACGGCCGCACCGTAATCCCGGATCAGGCGCGCCTGGCGAACGAATTCCTCTTCGCCTTCTTTCAGGCTGATCGAATTGACGACGCCCTTGCCCTGTACGCAGCGCAGCCCGGCCTCGATGACTGACCACTTGGAGGAATCGATCATCACCGGCACGCGGGCGACGTCGGGTTCCGACGCGATCAGGTTCAGGAAGGTGACCATCGCCTTTTCGGAGTCGAGCATGCCCTCGTCCATGTTGACGTCGACGATCTGCGCGCCGTTCTCGACCTGCTGACGCGCGACCTGGACGGCATCTGTGTAGTTGTCCGCCTCGATGAGTTTCCTGAATATCGCCGAGCCGGTGACATTGCTCCGCTCGCCCACGTTGACGAACAGATCGTCGGGGCCGATGTTAACGGGCTCCAGGCCGGACAATCTGCAGCGAACCTCCACCTCCGGAATGACGCGCGGCGCCTGGCCGTCGACGACGGCTCGCAGCGCACGAATGTGATCGGGCGTCGTCCCGCAGCAACCGCCGACGAGGTTGACGAGGCCGCTGGCGACGAACTCGCCGATCACGCCGGCCATGTGCTCGGGGGTTTCGTCGTATTCACCGAACTCATTGGGCAGACCGGCGTTCGGGTGCGCGCTGACGCGGGTATCGGCGACGCGCGACAGCTCCGCGACATACGGCCGCAAGTCCTCGGCGCCGAGCGCGCAGTTCAGTCCGACCATGAACGGTTCGGCATGCCGGATCGAATTCCAGAACGCCTCGGTAGTCTGGCCGGACAAGGTGCGTCCGGAGGCGTCCGTGATCGTGCCCGAGACCATCACCGGCAGGGTAACGCCGGTCGCTTCGAAACTCCGTTTGATGGCGAAGATCGCCGCCTTGGCGTTAAGCGTGTCGAAGATCGTTTCGATCATCAAAAAGTCGACGCCGCCCGCGATGAGGGCGCTCGCGGCTTCCTGGTAGGTGTCGGCCAGCGCGGCGAAGCTAATGTTGCGATAGCCGGGATCGTTGACGTCAGGCGATATCGACGCGGTGCGATTTGCGGGTCCCAGCACGCCGGCAACCCAGCGCTGTTCGCCGGTGGACGCGGTGAACGCATCCGCGGCCTGGCGCGCAATCTTTGCCGCCGCCGCGTTGATTTCGCCGACCAGCGCTTCCATGCCGTAATCGCCCATTGACGGCGCGTTCGCATTGAAGGTGTTGGTCTCGAGGATATCCGCGCCGGCGTCGAGGTAGGCCTGGTGAATCTCGCGGATGACCTGCGGCTGCGTCAGCGACAACAGGTCGTTGTTGCCCTTCAGGTCTGTCTGCCAGTCGCCGAAGCGTTCGCCGCGATAATCGGATTCGCCAAGGCCGCAGCCCTGGATCATCGTCCCCATCGCGCCATCGAGTAACAGGATGCGCTCGTCCAGCGCGCTCATCATCGAGTCGATGCGTTGTTGCCGTTCCATGGTCAGGCTGCCTTCTTCGGCCGCACGCCGATCGCATGGCAAATCGCAAACGCGAGCTCGGAACGATTCAGCGTATAAAAGTGAAATTCGCGCACGCCCTCTTTCTTGAGGAGCGCGACCTGCTCGATGGCAACGCTGGCTGCAATGAGCTTGCGGGTCTCGGGGTCTTCTTCGAGACCGTCGAACCGGTCCTCGAGCCAATCGGGCACGGTCGCACCGCACTGCGCCGCAAACTTCGTCAGCTGCGGGAAACGGGTGATCGGCAAAATGCCGGGCACGATCGGGGCATCGATGCCTGCAGCCGCGCACCGGTCCCTGAATCGGAAGTAGGTCTCCACGTCGAAGAAGAACTGCGTGATGGCCCGGGACGCGCCCGCGTCGAGCTTGCGCTTCAGGTTATCGAGATCCGCCGCGGGGCTTTTCGCTTCCGGATGCACCTCCGGGTAGGCAGCGACCGAGATATCGAAGTCGGCGACCCGCTTCAGGCCGGCGACCAGGTCGGATGCGTAGGCGTAGCCGCCCGGGGTCGGCGCATAGGCAGTTTGCGACTTCGGCGGATCGCCGCGCAGTGCGACAAGATGGCGGACGCCCATATCCCAGTACTGACGGGCGATGTCGTCGATCTCGGCGCAGCTCGCGCCGATGCAAGTGAGGTGCGGCGCGGCGGTCAGGTCGGTTTCGTTCTGGATTCGCGCGACGGCCGCGTGCGTGCGTTCCCGCGTCGAACCGTCGGCGCCATAGGTCACCGACACGAAAGCGGGATCCAACACGCCTAAATGGCGGATCGAATTCCAGAGCGTCTCCTCCATCGCCTGCGTATTGGGCGGGAAGAACTCGAAGGAGACCTCGATCGGCTGATGAATCATGCGCGAGCCCCCTCAGGCTGCCTCTGTCTGGCGATCGGCGGCCGTCGCCACGGAGACCAGCCAGGCCGGCTCTTTTTGTGGCACCAGCCGCGCCGGCGCCAGTCGCAACCCGGCTTCCTGGCTCCACTCGGCGAGCGCGGTCTGCGTAGCGCCGGGCGACCGCTCGAGAACAGACTCGACGATGAAAAGCCGGCCACCCGGGCGCAGCAGACGGCGCGCTTCCGCCAGTGCGCGGACAGGGTCCCGGGCGTCGACGAGCACGTCGTCGATGATGATCGTATTGAATTCGCCATCTGCGAACGGCAGGCGATACATGTCGCCCTTCCTGAGGCTGCAGTTCGGGATGCCGGCCAGCATCAGCTCGGCCCGCGCGAGCTGGCGGGCATTGGCATCGATGTCGACGCCGACGGCACGATTCGCGCGGCTGGCCAGCAGTTTCAAAATCGCGCCGCGGCCGCAGCCGATGTCCAGCAGGTCGCCGACAGGCGCCGTCACCGTCAGATCCAGGACCGCCCGGTGCAGCGCGCGTAGCGCAGATTCGTCCTGCCGAACCAAGCCGTAATCGCTGATGCGCTTGCCGCGCCCTTGCAGGAGCAGATTCCAGTCGGCTTCGAAGACCGGATCGTCTTCGGGGATCAACTCGAGCAGCGAACTCAATGCGGACCCGGCGCTGCGCCGCTGCGGGACTTTGTAGAAGACCCGCTTGCCGTCCCGGTTGCGGGTCAGGATCCCGGCATCGCACAGCGCCTTCAGTTGCTGTGAAATGCGCGGCTGGCTCTGGCCGATGACCCGGGTCAGCTCGGACACGCTGCACTCGCCCCGCAGGCAAAGCGCCGTGAGGCGCAGCCGCGTCGGGTCGCCGAGGGTCTTGAGCTGCTGCACCAGCAATGCAGTTTTCGTATGCATAAATATATAAATAATCTTTTATATAATGACTTGAAATAGTAGCACAGCCGCGCGGCGGCCAACAATCGAGTCGACATAAGCCGGCTCGTGGCGGCAAAGGCTAGAAAAAGATAAGCGCGGTCAGGTAGATGGGCGCCAGCGCGAGTAGCGCGACGATGCAGTAGCCCATGATATGGCGGATATGCAGGCCGGCGATCGCGAGCACCGGCACGACGTACAGGGGCTGGATCGCGTTGGTCCAGACCTCGCCGACCGTCACCGACATCGCAATTCTCGGGATGTCCGCGCCCAGCTGCATGGCGGCCTCGGTGACGATCGGTCCCTGCACGGCCCACTGACCGCCGGCGGACGGGATGAACAGGTTCAGGAACGCGGCGCTGAAGAACGTCCAGACTGCCAGGGTATCGGCGCTGGACACGGCGACGAATCCATTGACGATCAGCGCGCCGAGGCCCGAGTCGGCGATCAGGCCCATGAGCCCGGAGTAGAGTGGATACTGGATCAGGAACGGGCCGGCGACTTTCGCCGCGTTGCTCAGCAGCTGGACGTAGTGACGCGGCGAATCCGCGAACATCAGGCCGAGGACGACAAAGATCATGTTCAGGCTGTCGAGCTGCAGTTCGCCGCCGGTGAGGAAATAGCGAACCACGTAGACGCCGCCGAACGCGGCGAGCGCCAGCGTGACCCAGCGGGCGTTTTCCAGTTTTTGCGCGGGCGTGACCGCTTCACCGGATGACGTGTCCTCCGGCGACTCGGTTGCAGTGGCGTCGGCCGGGATCTCGACGACCCGCTCGTCCGCCGGCGCCAGCCGGCGCATGACCTGCGGCAGCACGATCATGATCGTAATGACGATCGAGATGCTCCACCAGGAGAAGATCGTCTGGTCGAGACCGATCAGGCCGATCTCGTCCTGCAGGAAATGATCCGGCGTATTGAGCACCAGCGGAATTGACGCGGATATGCCCTGCATGCTGACGATCGAGCCGGCGTAGCCGCAGGCCACCAGCAGCGGGAAATGGACCTTGATGCCGCGATCGCGGCAGTCGCTCGCAATGATGCGCGCCAGCACCGCCGGCAGGATCAATCCGAGCCCCCAGGACAGCAGCGCCGTAAGGCTGGCGAACACGGTCAGGCCCGCGTAAGCCATCTGCGCCGAACGGACCCTGCTCGCAACCGCGACCAGCAGACGATTCGCAGCGCGCGTATTCGCCAGCACGTGGCCCAGCGCAAGGATCAGTATCATCTGCGCCGTGAAGCGCAGCAGCGCGAAGTAGCTGTTGCCCCACGCCTCGACCGATTCCACCGCCGTGAAATCGGTGAACAGCAAGGCGGATACAAAGCTGACCGCGGTCAGGAAGATCGCGATCACCAGCGGATCGGGCATCCAGCGCTCTGCGACGCGGACGAAGAAATCAGTCGTTCGTCTCAGCATGGGCACTCACAATCGCATTTACGCGCGCTGTTTTCCAATTCACGGGCACGTCGACGGCGCCAGCCCGGACGATCTCGGTGCTTCAGTGCAATGCGTCCGACATTTCAACGACATGGTCTGCAAAGACCCGGCTGACGTCGACGGGATCGAAACGGCGAACCTTGCCGCAATATTCGCAGGTCACGTCGACGCTGCCTTTTTCCTCGAGCGCCGCTCGCGTTTCCGTCTCACCCAGGAAGCGCAGCACTTCCTCGACGCGCGACTGCGTGCACCTGCAGTGGAAGCGAACGTCGCGTCCGGCAAACATGCGGACGTCGTCTTCCGCGAAGATTTTATGCAGTAATTCCGGCGACGCACCGTCGGCGAGCTCGTCGGCGCGCAGTGTCGCGATCAGGTAGCCGAGTCGCCGCCAGTCGTCCTCCGAAGCCGGTCGTTCGCCGGGCATCTGCTGCAGCAGGACGCCGCCGCAGTGGGACAGCGTGCTCTGCAGGTTCATGTGGCTCGGCACCTGCACCGAGCGCGCGAAATAAATCTCGAGACTGGCGGCGAGAGATTCGGGGCTGATCTCGACGATCCCCTGGTACGGCCGCTCCATCGCGCCGGCATCCACGGTGACCGCGCAGTGCGCCTCTTTCACCAGCTCCGCGAAACCGGCATCGCCGCCGATGTCCTGCGAGGTGGCCATGCCGCGTATGTCGAGATTGTCCGTCGCCTGCATGACCAGCATGCCGAGCGGCCCCCGGCTCGAGATCTGCAGCGTGACGGAGCCCTCGAACTTCAGGCTCTGTGCGATCAACGCGGTCGAGGCCGCCGCGTGGCCGAGAATCTCGATCACGGGTTCCGCGTATTGATGGCCCTGCTGCATGCGCCGCCATGCGTTTTCCAGCTGCACGAGCGCACCGCGCACGGGCAGCGATTCAAAAACGAAAGGCACAACGACGTCTTTAACAGACATGGCCTATTTGAGTTTTTCCTTGAGGACCTGGTTCACCTGGCCAGGATTGGCTTTGCCGCCGGTTTCCTTCATGACCTGGCCTACAAAGTAGCCGATCAGTTTGTCCTTGCCGGCCTTGTACTCGGCGACCTGCCCCGGGTTTGCCGCGATGACGGCGTCGACGATACTTTCGATCGCGCCGGCATCGGTAATCTGCTTCAGCCCCTTCGCCTCGATGATGTCGTCGGCACTGCCCTCGCCGGCCCACATTGCCTCGAAGACGTCCTTGGCGAGCTTGCCCGAGATCGTATTGTCCTCGATGCGGTCGATCAGTCCGGCCAGCGCTTGCGCCGCGATTCGGCTGTCGCCGATGTCCAGCCCTTCCTTGTTGAGGACGGCCGACAGATCGCCGATGACCCAGTTGGCGGCGACCTGCGGCTTCGCCGCTGTCGCACTGGCGACTTCCTCGAAGTAAGCCGCCAGGGTGCGGCTTACCGTCAGGATTTCGGCATCTGCATCCCTGATCGCGTGCTCGTCGACGAAACGCTGACGCTTGGCGTCGGGCAGCTCGGGCAGCGTATTGCGGACACTTTCTATGAAGGCGTCGTCGAGTTCGACGGGCAACAGGTCGGGATCCGGGAAATAGCGATAGTCGTTCGCCTCTTCCTTGCTGCGCATGGAGCGGGTTTCATCCTTGTCGGAATCGTAAAGCCGGGTCTCCTGTATGACCTCGCCGCCGTCCTCGATGATGTCGACCTGGCGCTCGATCTCGTAGTTGATCGCCTTCTCGACAAATCGAAACGAGTTCAGGTTCTTGAGCTCGGTCCGCGTACCCAGTTCCTGCTGTCCGCGCGGGCGGATCGATACGTTGGCGTCGCAGCGGAAAGACCCCTCCTGCATATTGCCGTCGGAGATCTCGAGGTAGCGCACGATCGAATGGATCTTGCGCATATAGGCGACCGCTTCTTTCGCGGAGCGCATGTCGGGTTCCGACACGATCTCGAGCAACGGGGTGCCGGCGCGGTTGAGATCGATGCCCGTGGACTGCTCGAAGCCCGTATGCACCGACTTGCCCGCATCTTCCTCGAGATGCGCCCGCGTGATGCCGATGCGCTTCTCGCTGCCGTCCGCATCGCGAATGAACAATTCGCCGTGCTCGACGATGGGCAGCTCGTACTGGCTGATCTGGTAGCCCTTGGGCAGGTCGGGATAGAAGTAGTTCTTGCGGGCGAATACCGAACGCGGCGCGACCGTCGCGTTGACGGCGAGTCCGAACTTGGCCGCCATGCGCACGACTTCGGCGTTCAGAACCGGCAGCACGCCCGGGTAACCGAGGTCGACCAGGCAGGCCTGGGTATTCGGCTCTGCTCCGTACGCTGTTGATGCACCTGAAAAAATCTTTGAATCCGTCGCGAGCTGGGCGTGAATCTCCAGGCCGATGACGACTTCCCACTGCCCGCTCATTCGAAGTCTCCCGGGCAGCGGAGGTGCCAGTCGGTGAGCTGCTGATACTGGTGCGCGCAGGCGAGCAGGGCCTCCTCCGCGAAGTGCGGTCCGACGAGCTGCAGCCCCACGGGCAAGCCTGCCGCCATGCCGCAGGGAATGGAGATACCGGGGAGGCCGGCGAGATTGGCGCCGATCGTATAGATGTCATTCAGATACATCGTGATCGGATCGTCGGTCTTCTCGCCGATGGCGAAGGCCGGCGTCGGCGCCGTCGGCCCCGCGATGACGTCGACCGTGTCGAACGCCTTTTTGAAGTCCGCGCTGATCAGCTGCCGGACCTTCTGCGCCTTCAGGTAATAGGCGTCGTAATAGCCGGCCGACAGCACGTAGGTGCCGATCATGATGCGGCGCTTGACCTCGGCGCCGAAGCCTTCGCCCCGCGTTCGGCAATAGAGGTCGAGCAGGTGTTCCGGATTGTCGGCGCGATGCCCGAAGCGTACACCGTCGAATCTTGACAGGTTGGATGAGCATTCGGCCGGCGCGACGACGTAGTAGGTCGGCACGGACAGGTCAATGTTCGGCAGGTCCACCTCGACGAGCTCGGCGCCTTCGCCCTCGAGGGTCTTCAATGCGTCACGCACGGCCACGCCGCACTGTTCGTCGAGACCTTCGTCGAAGTGCTGCTTGACGACGCCGACCTTGAGGCCTTTGACGGGTTTATCGAGACCCGCGACATAGTCCGGCACCGGCTCGTCGACCGAGGTCGAGTCGCGCGGATCGAGACCCGCCATCACGCCAAGCAGCATCGCGGCGTCCTCGGCCGAGCGGGTGATCACGCCAGCCTGGTCGAGGCTCGACGCGAACGCGACCATGCCGTAGCGCGATACCCTGCCATACGTTGGCTTTATGCCGGTCGTGCCGGTCAATGCGGCCGGTTGCCTGATCGAGCCGCCGGTGTCGGTACCGGTCGCCGCAGGAATCAGGCGCGCGGCGACGGCGGCGGCCGAGCCGCCCGAGGAGCCGCCCGGCGACAGCGACGTGTCCCACGGATTCGTGACGGGTCCGAAGTAGCTCGTCTCGTTCGACGAGCCCATCGCGAACTCGTCCATGTTCGTCTTGCCGAGCATGACGGCGCCGGCGCCAGCGAGCCGTTCGACGACCGTCGCGTCGTAGGGCGAGACGAAGTTGTCGAGGATGCGCGAGCCGCAGGTCGTCAGTACGCCTCTGGTGCAGAAGAGGTCCTTGTGCACGATCGGCAGCCCGTTAACAGCGCCGGCTTCCCCGGCGGCGCGCCGCGCGTCTGCCGCATCGGCCTGCGCGAGCGCCTCATCGGCGGTCACCGTGATGAATGCGTTGAGCGTCGCCTGGTGTGCATCGATGCGGCCGAGCAAGGCCTCCGTCACCTCGCGCGACGAAAACTCGCCGGCCAAAAGGCCGCCGGCGATCTCCGCGAGCGTCAACCGGTGCAAACCTGTCGATCCCCGGCCCATATTTATTCGATGACCCTGGGCACCAGGTAATAGCCTGCCTCGGTCGTCGGCGCATTCTCCTGGATGAAATCGCGTTCGTCAGTCTCCGACACTTCGTCGGCCCGCAGTCGCTGGGTCATGTTCAGTGGATGGGCCATGGGCAACACGTCGTCGGTCGGCGCGGCCTGCAGCTGATCAACGAAATCGACGATCCGCGACAGCTTGTCGACGACGTCGTCGAACTCGCCCTCCTCCAGCTGGAGGCGTGCGAGCATGGCAATGTGCTGGACCTGGTCTTTGGTTAACGACACGGGATTTTCCGACGATTTCAGCGCGGGCCGGAACGCCCGCAGCGCAAGCGCTGGCAATCATACCTGCGTCCTTGTGCAATGTCGTGTCCGTTGTTACATTGCGGCGTTAGTTTGCTTCGCGGGGCGCAGGCGCCTGATGTTCAGGAACATTTTAGGGTATTTCTCCAACGATCTGTCGATCGACCTGGGGACCGCTAACACGCTCATTTATTCGCGGGGGCACGGCATCGTGCTCGACGAGCCGTCCGTGGTTGCCATCCGCGAGGACGCCGGGCGGGGCGGCCGGATGGTGGAGGCCGTGGGCGACGAAGCAAAAAACATGCTCGGCAGGACGCCCGGCAACATTACGGCCATTAGACCCCTGAAGGACGGCGTCATCGCCGACTTCACGGTCACCGAGAAGATGCTCCAGCACTTTATCCGCAAGGCGCACGGCACCCGCTATTTCCGGCCGAGCCCGCGGGTCCTGGTCTGCGTCCCGTACGGCTCCACGCAGGTCGAGCGACGCGCGATCCGTGAATCCGCGGAAGGCGCCGGCGCCCGCAAGGTCCACCTGATTCCGGAACCCATGGCAGCCGCGATCGGCGCCGGCATGCCGGTGCACGAGGCCCGCGGTTCGATGGTTCTCGATATCGGCGGCGGCACATCCGAGGTCGCGGTCATCTCACTCAACGGCATTGTCTACGCGGCTTCCGTCCGCATCGGCGGCGACCGCTTCGACGAGGCCATCACGAACTATGTCCGCCGCAATTACGGCATCCTCATCGGCGAAGCGACAGCCGAACGCATCAAGCATGAAATCGGCTCGGCATTCCCGGGCCAGGAAGTGCGCGAGATCTCGGTGAAGGGCCGCAACCTGTCGGAGGGCGTGCCGCGCAGCTTTACCCTCAACTCGAACGAGATCCTCGAGGCCCTGCAGGAACCGCTGCAGGGCATCGTCGGTGCGGTGAAAGAAGCGCTGGAACAGACGCCGCCCGAACTCGGCGCCGACGTCGCTGAGCGCGGTATCGTCCTGACCGGCGGTGGCGCGCTGCTCCGCGATCTCGACAAACTGTTGATGGAAGAAACCGGCCTGCCGGTCGTCATCGCCGACGATCCGTTGACCTGTGTCGCCCGGGGAGGCGGTCGAGTCATCGAACTCATCGACGAGCACGGCCCGGCGGTGTTCGGCCTCGAATAAGAACAAGAAACTGATGGCCACCATTATGCGGAGCAAAGACGCAAATGGCCGTCGCGAAATCTAAAGAGCACCGATCCCCGTATTCGCCCGCGATTGGCCTTCGACTGCTGCTGCTGGCGGGCCTGTCGATCCTGCTGCAGTACATCGATCACCGCGACAACCACCTCGATACGCTGCGCAAGGCAATCGGCGCCACGGTTTACCCGCTGCGCATCGTCGTCGACGCGCCGGTTTCGGCCTGGCAGTGGATTGGCGAGACCACCACCAGCCGCAACCAGCTGCAAATCGAGAACAGCCGGCTGAAAACCGAGCGCCTGCTGACCCAGGCGCGCTTGCAGCGGTATGCGGCGCTCGAGGCCGAGAATGCCCGGCTGCGCGCGATGCTCGAAGCCCGCAACCAGGTGCGCGCGCAGGTCCGCGTCGCCGAGATCATGTCCGTGAGCGCCAACCCGTTCCGGCATTTCATGGTCGTCGACAAGGGCACGACCGACGGCGTGTACGCGGGCCAGCCTATCGTCGACGCGGATGGCGTCGTCGGCCAGGTTATCGAGGCCGGCGTCGCGTCCTCGCAATGCCTTTTGATCAGCGACCCGGGTCACGACCTGCCCGTGGAAGTCAATCGAAACGGGCTGCGCACGATCGCTCGCGGCACCGGCGAATACGACTCGCTGGATTTGCCGTTCCTGCCCAACAATGCGGACATCGAAGCCGGTGACCTGCTGGTCACATCGGGACTCGGCGGCGCATTTCCGGCCGGCTACCCGGTCGCTGTCGTGGAGACGGTAACGCGACTGCCGCAGGAACCTTTCGCCGCGGTGACGGCACGGCCCTCGGCCGCGCTCAACCAGATCCGCGAGATCATGCTGATCTGGACGGACGAGCAGGAAGCGGTCCCGGCTGCCGGCGAAACGCCTGCGCCGCTGGACGATCGCTCGAGCGAAGATGATGCGCCGGCCCCGGAAGCGGCGGCTGACGAGCAACCCGAACCAGGCACCGGGGACGCGGGAGCGGACGATGAGTGACGCGCGCTCGGCACGCCACGGACCGGTCATCGGCAGCATGATCGTTGCCCTGATGCTGGCGATGGCGCCGATGCCGGCATGGGCGGAGGCTTTCCGGCCAGGCTGGGTCGTGCTGACACTTATATATTGGTCAATGACGTTTCCTGGCAGTTACAGCATCGGCACGGCATGGGTTGCCGGCCTCGTGCTGGATGTCGCCCAGGGCACCCTGCTTGGGCAGCACGCGCTCGCGATGAGCGTCGTCGTATACGTCACGGTCAAGTTTCACCTGCAGCTGCGGCAATTCCCGTTGCTGCAGCTCATGGCGACCGTGTTCGCCCTGCTCGCGCTCTTCGAGTTCATCTTGTTCTGGGTGAACGGCGTTGCCGGCATCGAAGCACCGGCCAGCAGCTACTGGGGCCCCGTCATCGCCGGCACGATCGTCTGGCCGGTGCTGACCACGGTACTGATGAGCGTCCGGCAAAGAGTGAGGCGCTGACCCGATGAGCCTGATCGCGCCGATCAAGGACCACCATTCGGAAAAGCAACTGTTCGTTGCCCGGGTGATACTCGCCTCTGTCATCAGCATCATCCTGCTGGGCATCGTCGTCGGCAGGCTGATTCAGCTGCAGGTCATCGATCATGAGCAGTTTGCGGAACAGTCCCAGGGTAACCGCATACGCATCGAAGCCGTCCCGCCGACGCGCGGCCTGATCTTCGATCGAAACGGCAATGTGCTTGCCGAGAACCTGCCGGCCTACCAGCTCGAGCTGATCCCGGAGCAGGTGCCGGATATCGAAGACACCCTCGATCGGCTCGCCCGCATCGGGCTCATCAAGGAAGAAGATATCCCGCGATTCAACGGGCTCATCCAGAGCGGTCCGCGATTCAAACCGGTGGCGCTCCGCTTCCGGCTGAGCGATGACGAGATCGCGAATTTCGCCGTCCAGCGGCCGAGGTTCCCGGGCGTCGATCTGCAGCCGCGCCTCGTTCGCCATTACCCGGATGGCGAGCTTGTCGCTCACGCGATCGGCTACGTCGGCGCGTTGAGCACCGCTGACCTCGAGCGACTCGACGAGGCCTCCTACGCGGGCACCTCGCATACGGGGAAAACCGGCGTAGAGCACTACAACGAAGACATGCTGCATGGTGATGTCGGCTTCCAGCAGGTGGTCACCAACGCCCTGGGCCGCCAGATCCCGGTAGAAACCCAGGAATACGCGGACACGATGCCCGAGCGGCAGCGTCCCGTGCCGGGCGCGAACCTGCACCTGAGCCTGGATCTGGACGTGCAGCGCGTAGCCCACGAACAGATGGCCGGCCGCCGTGGCGCGATCGTGGCGATCGATCCCAATAACGGCGAGATCCTGGCGCTCGTGAGTTCGCCCTCTTTCGACCCCAATGCCTTCGCCACCGGCATGAGCCCGAGCGAGTACAACGCGTTACAAACCGACGAAGACCGGCCTTTGTTCAATCGCGCCGTCCGCGGCAGCTATCCGCCCGGTTCGACGATCAAACCGATGCTGTCGCTGGCCGCGCTGGAGGTGGGGGCCACGAATCTCACCCGGCGCTCGCTTTGCTTCGGCTGGTACAGCCTGCCCGGCAGCACCCACCGCTATCGCGACTGGCGCCCCGAAGGGCACGGCGAAGTCGACCTGCATGACGCGATCGAGCAGTCCTGCGATGTCTACTTCTACGAGATCAGCCGCGACATCGGCATCGACACCATGCATCGCTACCTGTGGCAGTTCGGTCTTGGCAGGAACACCGGGCTGGACATGGCCGGCGAAGCAGATGGCCTCGTCCCGTCGCGGGAATGGAAACGCAAGGCGTTCCGCGAGCGCGCAGACCAGGTGTGGTTTCCGGGCGAGACGATCATCGCCTCCATCGGCCAGGGCTACATGCTCGCGACGCCACTGCAGCTTGCCAACGCGGTGGCGGCTTTGGCGGTACGCGGCCAGCGCTACCGGCCGCACATGGTCGCGGCGTTCGAGGATCCGCTGAACGGCAGGCGCACGCTGATCGCGCCCGAACCCCTGGCGCGGGTCGAGATCGACGACACGTTCTACTGGGACAACATCCTGACGGCGATGCACGACGTCATGCAGAGTCCCACCGGCACGGCCCGCGCCGCCGGCCAGGGCGCACCCTACGACATGGCGGGGAAAAGCGGCACGGCGCAGGTCTTCTCGGTCGCGCAGGACGAGGAATACGACGAGGAAGAAATCGAGGAGCGACTGCGCGATCACGCCCTGTTTATCGCCTTCGCTCCCCTGGACGCACCGGAGATCGCGGTGTCTGTCATCGTGGAGAACGGCTCGAGCGGCAGTCGCATTGCTGCTCCGATCGCGCGCGCCGTAATGGACCAGTACCTGGGCTACGCCGATGATGCGCTTTAGCGATTCGCAAAAACTGTTCGCCGGCGGCACAGCGCCGCTGAGCGGCGTCGGCAACCTGCTGCAGCGCCTTTATCTCGACGGACCGCTGCTCGGCGGCTTGTTACTCGTCTGTGCCCTGGGCCTGGTCGTCCTCTACTCGGCGGTGAGCCAGAACATGGATCTCTGGCTGCAGCAGATTATCCGCCTGTTTGTCGCGCTGGTCGCAATGCTGATCGTGGCTCAGCTGCCGCCCGACCTGATGCGTCGCTGGACGCCGTGGGGATACCTTGCGGGCCTCGTGCTGCTCGTGCTGGTCCTGGCGACCGGCGAAGTCGGCCAGGGCGCGCAGCGCTGGCTCGACCTCGGCATCCGCTTTCAGCCGTCGGAGATCATGAAGCTCGCGGTGCCGATGATGGCTGCCTGGTACCTCCATGACCGGCAGCTGCCGCCGCGATTCACGGACCTCGTCGTGATCGGCGTGCTGATCATCGTACCGACGGTATTGATCGCCCGTCAGCCCGATCTCGGCACCGCGCTGCTGATCGCGATGTCCGGCTTGCTCGTGATCGTGCTGGCCGGGCTGCCGATCCGTATCATGATTCTGCTTGCCGTCGCGTCCGTACCCGGCGCCTATGTGCTTTGGCAGTTCATGCAGGAATACCAGAAGCAACGCGTGCTGACGTTGCTGAACCCGGACGCGGACCCGCTCGGCGCCGGCTACAACATCATCCAGTCGAAGATCGCGATCGGCTCCGGCGGCCTGTTCGGCAAGGGCTGGACCAACGGCTCCCAGGCACAGCTCGAATTCCTGCCCGAGCGCGACACCGACTTCATCTTCGCCGTCATGGGCGAGGAACTCGGGCTGCTCGGCGTGCTCAGCCTGCTGGGACTCTACCTGTTCGTCGTCGGTCGCGGCCTGTACATTGCCATCCAGGCCCGCGATACGTATTCCCGCTTGCTGGCGGGGAGTATCAGCCTGACTTTTTTTGTCTATGTCTTTGTGAATACCGCGATGGTGACCGGGCTCGTTCCGGTCGTCGGCATCCCGCTACCGCTCGTCAGTTTCGGCGGAACGTCGATGGTGACCCTTATGGCCGGATTCGGTATTCTCATGTCGATTCACCGTCACCGTAAACTTTTGCCACATTGATGCGTTTTATTACCAAAACTATTTGCCCGGCGCTCGCTATTTTATTCACTGCCGTCCCCGCCTTTGCCATCGACACTGACCGCGCAGAGGTAAAACAGTTTATCGATCGCATGGTCGAGGAACACGCCTACGACCGGGCGCGACTGACGGATATCATCGCCGCCGCCGAATCGAAGGACTCGATCCTCGAGGCCATCAGCCGCCCGGCGGAACGGACGCTGGAGTGGCACGAGTACCGCGACATCTTCCTCACCGGGGAGCGCATTCGCGCGGGCGCGGAATTCTGGCAGGAATACGAATCAGACCTCGAGCGCATCAGTGCCGAGACCGGCGTATCCGTCGAGATCCTTGTCGGCATCATTGGCGTCGAAACTTATTTCGGCCGCATCACCGGCAATTACCGGGTGCTCGATGCGCTGGCCACGCTGGCGTTCGACTATCCGCCGCGATCGAGGTTCTTTACGGGTGAACTCGAGCAGTTCCTGCTGCTCGTGCGCGAGGAAGGCATGGAGCCGACCGACGCGACGGGTTCCTATGCCGGCGCGATGGGCCGGCCCCAGTTCATGCCGTCGAGCTATCGCGCCTATGCCGTCGACTCGACCGGCGACGGCAAACGGGACATCTGGTCGAACTGGACGGACGTCATCGGCAGCGTCGCCAACTACTTCGTGCGTCATGGCTGGGTCGAAGGCAAAGACGTCGTCGCATCGGCAACGCTCGGCGCACAGTGGCAGGGCGACACGCCCGAAAACACGCTGACGCCCAGGGAGACCGTCACGTCGCTCAGTCACCAGGGCGTGATGTTTTCAACCAGGCTCGACGGCGACGAGAAGAGCCAGCTCATCACGCTGCAGGGCGAAGATGGCGAAGAGTACTGGGTCGGCTTCCACAACTTTTTTGTCATCACCCGTTACAACCGCAGCGTGATGTATGCGCTGGCCGTGCACCAGCTGGGCCGGGAAATTGCGCTCGAGGTGCAAAATGGCGCGTCCTGAGCGCTTTGCGCTGCTCGCCTCGCTCGCCCTGCTGTCACTCATTGCCGCCTGCTCCTCTCGTCCCGTTTACGACGGCGGGCCCGGCGTCAGCACGCCGGTGTCGCGCCTGCCCGAGGACCCGGTGCCGAGGAAGGAGCCGCGCAGCCGATACGGCAATGGCCCCTACTACAAGGTGTACGGCGAGACCTACCGGGTGCTGGATACGAGCTACGGCTACCGGGAGCGCGGCGTCGCCTCGTGGTACGGCAGGAAATTCCACGGTCGCATGACCTCGAGCCAGGAGCCGTACGACATGTACGCGATGACGGCCGCCCACAAGTCGCTGCCGCTGCCGACGTATGTGCGGGTCAGGAACCTGAAGAACAATCGCAGTATCATCGTCCGGGTCAACGATCGCGGGCCGTTCGTCGACAATCGCCTGATCGACCTGTCCTACGCAGCGGCGACCAAGCTCGACATGGTCCGGGACGGCACGAGTCTCGTCGAAGTCACTGCGATCAGTTTCGACGAACCGCCGGCAGGCACGATGCGGGCCGCCGGGCCGCCGCCGGAGCCGCGGGCGGAACCGCTCGGCAACATCTTTGTCCAAGTCGGGGCATTCGGGGAAATCGGCAATGCCCGCCGCCGCTATGCAATGTTGCAGGACGGGGGCATCGGTCCGCTCAAGGTACACGAGGACAAAAGCGCCTCTCAGACGCTCTATCGTGTCAGAATCGGACCGATAGCGAACGTGATTCAATATGATTCCATCGTCGGGGAACTGCAGAGACTGGGGATCACGGAGACTCACCTGGTCACAGAATAAAGCAACCGTCCTGGTTGCGAGCCTTCTTGCCGCCTGCACGATACTGGCAAGCCTGCCGGCAAAATCCGAAGCGCTGGACGCACCCGGCTGGTTCCGCTACGAGAACTCGAACTTCATCAGCTTCAGCAATGCTCGCCCAGCTGACGCTATCGACGTGCTGTCAGAACTCGAATACGTTCGCGCCGCCGCTACGCAGACGCCGGGCTTCTTCATGCCGGAGGACCGACCGAAGACGATAGTTTTGATGCCGGCGACGATGGAGGAATTCGCGAGGCTCGCGCCAACCGAACCCTTATCGGGATTCGCGCAGCCGCTTGACGACGGCGCGATGATCGTTTTTTCCGTATCCGATCGCAGCGGCGACGCCCGCGTGGTGGCGCGCCACGAATTCGCGCACACGATGCTGTTCAACGACTGGTTTCGCTATCCGCAGTGGTAT
>JABAOH010105822.1_pt2 | contig 22257 bp, 22 predicted proteins | sample 7062181 | NCBI WGS metagenome assembly JABAOH01 (sample SAMN14538630, study PRJNA623070) | marine sediment metagenome | biome: marine biome [ENVO:00000428]; feature: marine pelagic biome [ENVO:01000023]; material: deep marine sediment [ENVO:00002113]; isolation source: pool of 5 deep marine... | reverse complement strand
GGCTAAGAAGATCAAGAAATCAGTCACCGAAACAGCGGAAGGGATCATCGAGATCGCCAATGCCAATATGGAAAAGGCCATCCGGGTGATATCCATCGAAAAAGGTTTTGACCCCAGGAATTTCTCCCTGGTTTCCTTTGGAGGAGCAGGCGGAATGCATGCGGCGGATATTTCATCCAGCCTGAAAATGCCCAGAGTCGTCGTGCCCAAGAATGCAGGTGTTCTCTCAGCCATGGGTCTTCTCCTGGCTGATTCAATCAAGGACTACTCAAAGTCTATCCTGAAAACAGCAGAAGAGCTGTCCAAAGAAGAGCTGAGAAAACACTTCATGGAATTGGAACAAAGAGCCTTCGAGGAAATGAAAAAAGATGGATTCAGCGAACAAGATATCCGCATCTCTCCTTTCCTTGACCTCAGGTATTTCGGTCAGTCTTATGAAATCACTCTCCCTTATCTTTCCTGGAGCACTCGCACATTCTCTTTTATCTCCGATTTTCATAAGGCCCACAGAAAACTCTATTCTTACCATCATGAACAGAGACTCGTGGAAATCGTCAACATTCGTGTCAAATCCGTTGGCGCAGGGAAAAAAATCAAGCTGAAAAAAATGCCTCTCCAAGGACCGAATCCTGAGAAGGCATTGATAAAAAAACAAGCCCTTCATTACCAAGGAAAATCATACAGGGCTTCGGTATTCGACAGAGCTTTTCTTTTTCCCGGAAACAAGATAAAAGGCCCGGCCTTGATTGTGGATGCTGAATCGACCACATTTCTTCCTCCTGATTACGCATTGGTGGTGGATGGCTTTTTAAACCTCATCATTCAAAGGAAAGACAAACCGCATGGATAAATTCGACCCTATCGAGCTCGAACTGTTCAAGANNGAGCTGTTCAAGAATCTGTTCGTCTCGGTCTCTGAGGAAATGGGAGCCGTGCTGGGACGAACCTCTCTCTCGCCTAACATCAAGGAAAGAAAAGACTTTTCCTGCGCCCTCTTTGACCAGCAGGGAGAAACATTTGCTCAGGGTTCTCACATCCCGGTTCACCTCGGAGCCATGCCTCTCTCTGTGCAGGCCTCTCTCCAAGCCGTCGATTTTGAAGAAGGAGATTTGGTGATCCTTAACGATCCTTATAAAGGAGGGACTCACCTCCCGGATATCACCTGCATTTCCCCCGTCTTTGTCGATAGAAAGCTTGTCTTTTTTGTCGCCAACCGCGCTCACCACTCGGATGTCGGAGGGATGACTCCCGGCTCCATGCCTCTGGCCACAGAGATATTTCAGGAGGGGATGATTATCCCACCTGTGAAGCTCATCCAGAAGCGTAAATTAAGAAAAGAAATCCTAGACCTGATCCTGGCCAATGTCCGGACCCCCGAAGAGCGGCAGGGAGACCTCCTTGCCCAGATCGCGGCCAACGAGAAAGGAAAACAGAGGTTAGAGGAGATCATAAATAAGTATGGACTGAAAAAGATACTCCACTATACACGTCTGATTCCGGCTTATACAGAAAAAATACTCAGAGAAACCATAAAGAATATTCCTGACGGCACTTTTTCTTTTTCCGACTGCATGGATGATGACGGCATCACGGATGAACCCGTTAAAATCGGTGTCGAGATAATCATCCAGAAGGATGAAGCCACGATCGATTTCAGCTCGTCATCCAGTCAGGTTCAGGGTAGCGTGAACGCCAATTTCGCTGTCACCACCTCCGCGGTTCTGTATGTCTTCCGCTGCCTTGTTGAAGAAGACATTCCTTTCAACACGGGTCTGATGAGGCCGCTCAAGATCATCGCTCGTCGAGGATCGGTCCTTGACGCCCAGCATCCGGCCGCTACAGCCGGAGGGAATGTGGAAACGTCCCAACGGATCGTGGATGTGCTCCTCGGTGCACTCTCTAAAGCCATTCCTGAAAAAATCCCGGCAGCCAGCTCAGGCACGATGAACAACGTGGCTTTTGGCGGTTATGATCCCACAAGAGAGCGAAGCTTTGCCTATTACGAGACAATCGGAGGAGGAATGGGAGCGGGCTCTGACTCTTCCGGCATCAGCGGAGTCCATACTCACATGACAAATTCTCTCAACACGCCTCTGGAGGCGCTCGAGAATTACCTTCCGCTGAAGATCAAGAAATACAGCCTCCGCAGAGGCTCAGGAGGAAAAGGCCTGCATGAAGGAGGCGAAGGGATCATCCGCGAATACGAATTCCCCGTCCCTGCTCAAGTCACGATCATATCCGAACGCCGGACATTCAGCCCTTACGGAGTCCGAGGGGGAGAAAACGGAAAAAAAGGAAGGAACACTCTTATCTCCAAAGGAAAAAAGATCCATTTAAAATCCAAATGCAACATAAAGGTCCAGCCAGGAGACCTGCTGCGTGTGGAGACTCCTGGAGGCGGTGGATATGGCCGAAAAAAATAAAAAATCCTCTTATGGTCCGGGCTTCCTGGTCACAGCCGCATTCATCGGACCAGGGACAGTAACGACTTGCTCGCTGGCCGGTGCACAGTTTGGCTACGCACTGATTTATGCGCTCGTCTTTGCCACAGTCACGACGATCATCCTCCAGGGAATGACAGGAAGGCTCAGCTTAGGCTCCAATCATGACCTCGCCCAATCACTCAGAGAATTTCCACAGAGCCGCGTGACCAGGACTGTATTCATCGTCCTCACGCTCTCTTCGATCACTTTCGGCTGTGCCGCTTATGAAGCCGGGAACATCATCGGCGGCACTCTTGGGCTGGAGACGGTCACATCCATTCCTCATAAATACTGGGTTGCCCTCATCTCTTTGCTCGCCGTTCTCATTCTGGGCCTGGGAAAATACAAGCTGGTGGAAAAACTCTTAATCTTTCTTGTGTTTCTGATGAGTGTTTCCTTTCTCACAACTCTCATCATCATCAAACCCAATCTTCTCTCGCTCCTGAAAGGGATGGTTCCTTCTTTCCCGAATAATTCTCTCTACCTTATCCTCGCTCTCGTCGGGACGACTGTGGTCCCCTACAATCTCTTTCTTCATTCCGCAGCGGTTAAAGAAAAATGGCACACAGTGGCCGACCTTAAAAAAGTTAAAAAAGACCTGCTTCTCTCCATCACACTCGGCGGAATCATCTCTATCTCGATAGTTATGACGTCGGCTGTGGCCTTCTATGAGAAAGGGTTGACTCCGGAGGATGGGGTTCAACTGGCCCAACAGCTCAAACCCCTGTTCGGCACATTCACCAATTTCCTGTTCGGCCTGGGTTTTTTCGCTGCGGGGATGAGTTCCGCCCTGACAGCGCCGTATGCCGCGGCTTTCGCCTCTTCCGGTGTCCTGGGTTGGAAAGGAGGGCCAGATTCGAAAAAGTTCAAGGGAGTCTGGCTTGGAGTCATTGTTGTTGGTTTCATCGTTTCCAGCCTGAACCTGAAACCTCTGGCTGTCATCGTTTTTGCCCAGGCGGCGAATGGAATCGTTCTGCCTGTGGCTTCTATCTTTTTGCTCATTGTGTTGAATAACAGACAGAGAATGAAACAGCTAGCTAATAATATGCGGCAGAACATACTCGGCACTCTGATAGTCCTGATAGTGACTTGCCTGGGACTATGGAATATTGTTAAACTCTTCATGAGATAAGTGCGATCCATCTTCTCAAATCATGAAAAACGTCAACTCATAAAACTCATAGAGTATTGGGGAAGACTATCGTTCCCGGCGACTAAACCAGTAGCAGATGGAGAGAAAGCTAATTCATGGATGACTCCGTGTGAAGCTTTTTTGAGTGAAAAGGAATATTCTCTCAACCGGATTGTATAAATTGTATAATAGGAATAAAGCGATATAGTCCTCAAGGGAGAAAAAATGAATAGAGTTGTCTCCTCAATATAAAGGAGGTTATCATGAACAAAAAACAATTTCCGATTTTTATTACCATCCTGCTGCTGTTTACAGGCACGGTCCTCTCGGAAGAAATTGCCGTTAAAAGCTCCATCTCTTCTGTAACGATCTATCCTGACCGGGCGACCATTGTCAGAGATGCAGACCTGACTTTAGGCTCTGGCACGCATTCGGTTAGCTTTGAGAATCTTCCGGTGACTTTAATTCCCAATTCGCTCCGTGTGTCAGGAAAAGGAACCGCAGTCGTCAAAGTCGTGGGCCTTGATTTAACGACTCAGTATTTAGAGTTCGCGCTCCTTCCGGAAGTCAAGAAACTCCAGGCTGAAATCGATGCCCTGACGCTGGAAATGAGAAAAACAACAAACAAGATAGAAGTTCTCAACACCCAAGAAAAATTTCTCAAATCCATCGAATCGGCCAATGCCGCGCAAGCCTCCCAGGAAATCATGCTTGGAAAGCCAGATACCCAGAGCTGGGAAAAGGTCCTCAACTTTTTGGGGAATAAACTCTCAGAGATTAAAATAGCCATGCTTGAGCAAAACCAGATTCTGAAAGACCAGAAAGTCAAACTCGATGCTCTCAGAAAAAAGTTGAATTCCATGAGACCCCAGCAATCCACACAAAGCCGCAAGGTAAACGTAATCCTGGAAGTCGCGCGGGGAGGTCAATTCAAGCTCAGCCTTTCGTATACGGTCATGCGAGCCAGATGGAACCCGCTCTACACGATGAGAGCTCTGCCCGATTCCTCAGAGATCGAATTCGCGATGTCCGCGAATATCCAGCAGAGAAGCGGAGAAAACTGGGAAAACACAAAGGCTCTTCTCTCCACCGCCTCTCCTGCCCTCTCGACAAATCCACCTGTGCTGTATCCCTGGATTCTGGACCTTTATGTACCAAGACCTGAACAGGCGAGGAAAGCCGCAAGAGGAGTCGCAGGTGGAGTGGTCAGTGGCGTACGTGTCGAAGAGCCCAAGGCCGAGGCGCCTCTTGAAGAAGCAGAGATGATGGATGCGGAAATGGCCACAGCCGGCATTGTCGAAACCGGCATCAATCTCAACTTCGCCATAAAAAAGAATGTCCAGATTCCAAGTGACGGATCGCCCCACAAGGTCCCGATAGACACTCAGAATATAGAAGTGGAATATGATTACATATCTGTCCCCAAGCTCAAACAAGCCGCATTCCTGAGGGCCAAACTCCGCAATACTCTTCCCTACCCACTCCTCTCAGGTTCTGCTGACCTGTTCGTGATCCAGGATTTCATAGGCTCGACAAAAGTTCCTTTCATCGCCAAAGATGAAGAAACAAAGGTGTACTTCGGCGAGGATAGACAAATCAGGATCAAACACGAACGCACCAAAAAAGAAACGAGCCCACCCGGATTTTTGGGAAAAAACGAGCGAATCAAACTCGCCTACAAGATAACAATCCAAAACCTGCGAAAGAATAAAGTCAATATCGAAATCCTCGACCAGCTTCCTATCAGCCAGAATACCAAGATCGAAATAAAAGACCAGGCAATCACTCCATCCCCATCCAAGAAGGACGAAAAGGGCCTTCTCACATGGACGCTGACCCTTGAGCCCCAGGAAAAGAAAGAAATCATCATCGCGTTCACCATTGAATATCCGAAAGGAGCCACCATTCGAGGGATATAGGTGCAAAACTTTCTTAAAAATTAACCTATTACAGCCCAGAAAACATCTCCAAATTTATCTTGGAAGAATAAAGCATGGACAAATGTTTTTGTCCAGTCAGATTTTCAAATCCAATTAAAGACTTGATTAGAACGGCAAATCCTGCCATACTTTCCCTGAGGTTGACTTAAATTATTAACCTGAGTTATTAATGAGTCGAGGTTGCCGGAAACGTCGTTGCGAGGAGAGAAGCGACAGCGGCAATCTCATGCTGGTGGCGAGGNNGTGATGACATAATCATCCACCGCGATTGGGCTGTAACGAAGTAGATGGGGTGAGAATGGCTCGCACGAAGGGAAAGAGATGCCGACTTACAAAAAATGTAAACTATCCCTTTCAGTCCTTATTTTAAAAAGAGAGGGACTGTCCCCTTTTTTGAAGAATGAAAAAGGTGTCGGCAGATTTTATGAATAATTCAGGGGACATGATTTATTCACGAGTTGAGGTTGCCGTAGATACGAGGCACAGCGCATGAAGCTGTGGTCGTCCACCGCAATTGTGCTGTAACGAAGTAGATGCGGTGAGATCGGCTCGCACGAAGTGTAAAAGATGTCGACTTTAAGAAAATGGGGATTATCCCCTTTTTTGAAGGACGAAAAAGATGTCGACAGATTTTATGAATAAATCAGGTTTTACGAATGGGGAAAGGAAGTCAAAAAATGAACGAAAAAGATTACTCAGACGTCTGCAAAAAAGAGCTTCAAGACAATGATGAAAAAGATCCATCCATCCATGATGAGGAAGAACCTCCAGAGTCAGATGAAAAAGATCAGTTAGAAAACGAGGAGGAAGAAGTAGAGGAGGAGGAGGAGGAGGAAGTAGAAGAATGGGAAGAGGAAGAAGAGGAAGAAGAGGAGAAAAAGAAGAAGAGCGAGAACAGGAACAAAAACTAGAAGAACCAGTACTGACAGCAGAGGAAACAGTCAAAGTCATACACGAACAAGTGCAAGAGCCAAAAGAGCCAGATGAGGGAGTGGACGAACCTGAGCAGGAACAAAACGAGGAAGCACAAATAGAGAGGAGAGAAGAAAAAGAAGAAGATAGGCAGGTCAAAGAAGACGAAGAAAAGGAAAGAGCAGAAGAGAAAGAAGAAGAATTATCTTTAGTGCACGAACAGGAAGTGGAGGACGTTGAAAAAGTCGATGTAAGAGAAAAGGATGTTATAAAGAGAGATGTTATAGAAATAGATGTAGTAGAAAGAAAAGAAGAAAAAACTGAGGGAAAGATTGGAGTAAAAGCAGAAGAACCAGATCAGCTAGAAAACATCGACCTGAAAAAAGAAGCGGAAAGAGCGGAAAAAGCAATCAGAAAATACATCAGAGAAACTCCCGCCGAACACTCACCTTTTTTCAGCCAGGAGGGAGACTGCAATGTCTATCTCAAACTGGAAAACCTGCAAATGACAGGTTCTTTCAAGCTGCGGGGCACCATGAACAAACTCCTCTCTCTCTCTAAAAAAGAAAGGAAAACCATACTGGTAACAGCTTCATCTGGAAACCATGGTGCTGCGTTTGCGCATGGAGTTAAAAAATTGGGGCTCAGAGGGATCATTTATCTCCCTGGCCACACATCCCAGGCAAAAGTGGATGCCTTGAAATATTATGATGTGGTTCTTAAATTCTTTGGAACGGATTGTGTCAAAACTGAAGAGCACGCTATAAAAGAGGCTGTGAAAAACAGTTTAAAATACATCCCCCCTTATAATGACTTGAAGATCATCGGCGGCCATGGAACAATCGGGATCGAACTGATGAGACAGGTTGAGAGGATCGATGCTTTACTTGTCCCTGTCGGCGGAGGAGGCTTGATTTCCGGAATCGCCGGATACCTTAAATCCCTAAACGAAAAAATCGAAATCATCGGCTGCCAGCCCCAAAATTCCGCGGTCATGTATGAATCCATCAAAGCCGGAAAGATTCTCGAAATGGAATCCCAACCCACACTTTCGGATGGTTCGGCGGGTGGGATCGAACAAGGCGCCATCACGTTTGACATCTGCAAGAAATACGTGGATGATTTCATTCTTGTTTCAGAGGAAGAAATCAAAGAAGCGATGAAACTGTTTTTAGAAAAACACTTCATGCTCATCGAAGGCGCAGGTGCTCTTTCTGTGGCGTCCTTTCTGAAGAAAAAAATGAGATTCAACGGGAAAAATGTCGTTCTGATCATCAGTGGATCAAAGCTCACGCTCGACACATTGAAAGAAGTCCTCCTATCAAGTGCCAAAGAAAATGACTGAGATCTATAACCTGACTCAAATCAAAGCTGTATTAGAAAACATAGATTCACTCAGCGCTGTCGAAGAAGGATTTATTGCCTATTCAAAAGGTAAAGCCGTGGTCCCTCCGGTCGGGGAAATGCTTTTTGACCACCCACCTGGAGATGTCCATATCAAATACGGATACATACTCGACGATGAATACTATGTCATAAAAATCGCTTCCGGTTTCTACGAGAATGTCAAGCTCAACCTCCCGACAGGCACCGGTCTCATGCTGGTCTTCAAGCAAAAAACAGGTGAGCTGGCCTGTATCCTTCTCGATGAGGCCCATCTGACCAATGTGCGGACTGCCGCAGCTGGAGCCGTGGTGGCCAAGTATTTCGCCCCGAAAAACGTCCACTGCATCGGCATCCTCGGCGCCGGGATCCAGGGCCGGATGCAGCTTGAGTATCTCAAACCCATCGTCGACTGCAGAGACGCTTTTGTCTGGGGATTGGATCAAGCGGAATTGGAAGCTTACAAAAAAGACATGGAGCCTCTCGGTTTTAAAGTCCAAACAACTCTGGATGCGGATGAAATAGCCTCGTCCTGCAATCTGATCATTACCGCCACTCCCTCCAGAGCTCCTTTGTTGAAAGCGGAACAAATCAGGAAAGGGACGCATATCACAGCCATGGGTTCGGATACGCCAGAGAAAAACGAGCTGGACCCTGAAATCCTCCGGAATGCGGATATCGTTGTGGTGGACAGTATCAGCCAGTGTCAATCCCGGGGAGAAATCTCCGTGGCCTTGAAGGCGGGCTTGATCGAAGAAAAAAATATTTTTGAATTGGGAAATGTCATCCAGGATACAAAGCTGCAGAGGTCTTCTGATGAGCAAACGACTGTGGCCGATTTGACCGGAGTGGCTGTTCAGGACATCCAAATCTCAAAAGCCGTGTACGAAGCATTAGCCCTGAAAAGGAATCAATAAAGATAAGAATTTTTCTTTGGCGGAAGGGAGCATAGAGAGGTTATCATGAAAATTGAAATCTTTGAACTGGAAAGGACTCAATCTCTGTATGAAAACACAGTGAAGTACAACCTGACGGAGAGCGGAATCCATCCTTTTACAATAGAGGAATTACTCGATAAGGAAGAGATTGAGAACTTGCTTTCACTCCGGCTTGGCTACGGACAGACAAACGGCTCCATAGAGCTGAGGGAAGCGATCAGCCACCTTTATCCAGGTGCTGACCTGGATAACGTTCTCGTCACCAACGGATCAGCTGAAGCCAATTTCATCAACACCTGGTGCAATCTGGATGCCGGAGACGAACTCCTCCTGATGGTGCCCAATTACATGCAGATGTGGGGGATTGCCAGAGCTTTCGGTGCTAAGGTGAAACCCTTTCATCTCCGTGAAGAACTCAACTGGGATCCAGACCTCGATGAGCTGAAAAGACTGGTTACGCCCCGGACAAAAATGATCGCCATCTGCAATCCGAATAATCCCACCGGTGCGGTCATGAGTGATGAGGCTATGAACGAAATCGTCCGTCTGGCAAAAGAGGCAGATGCCTGGATCTATGCAGACGAGATTTACCGGGGAGCGGAACTGGATGGGAAGGAAACACAATCTTTCTATGGCCTCACCGATAAGGCGATCATCTGCTGCGGCCTCTCCAAAGCGTACGCCCTTCCAGGATTGAGGATCGGCTGGCTGGTGGGACCGAAAAAAGTTATCGAACAATGCTGGGCATGTCATGACTACACATCTATTTCGTCCGGAATCCTTGGTAATCACGTGGCCGCTCTGGTGCTCCAACCCGAACGGCGGATGAAAGTCCTGAACCGCAACAGAAAAATCTTGAGAGAAAATCTTTCCGCTCTGGACGAATGGGCAGAAAAACATCAAGGTCTTTTCAACTTCATCCCTCCACGGGCTGGCGGTATCGCTTTTGTAAAATACTCGATGAACATCAACTCCTCAGAGCTGATGACTAAACTCAGAGAGGAGAAAAGCGTCTTTATCGTCGCTGGCGACCTTTTCGGGATGGACCACTACCTCCGGATAGGGATCGGCTCTGAGAAGAATTATCTGATGGCTGGTTTAAGTCTTTTCGATGAAGTTCTCAACGATATGAGTTGAGACCTCTCTTATCGCTTATAAAAATCATTGATGGATGAAACGATATGATCCTGTTGCTCTGCGCTTAGCTCTGGATAGATGGGCAGCGCCAGGACCTCGTGTGCAGCCTTCTCAGCCACAGGAAAATCCCCCTCTTTGTAACCGAGATAAGAAAAACATTTCTGAAGATGGAGGGGCAAAGGATAATAAATGGCAGTGTTCACGCCTTTATCTTCCAAGAATTCCCGCAGCTTATCCCTGTCTTCCGCTCGAATGACATACTGATGATAAGTGTGGAAATACTCAGCGTCGCTGTCTTTATACAAAGCCTCCGGAGTCTGAACAAGGGCCTCCTCCACCAAGCCTGATTCNNTGACGCCTTCTCTCTCCTCTTTTGCTGCCAAGCGTCCAAGTGTTTGAGTTTGACTCTCAGCACAGCAGCCTGGATCGCATCCAAGCGGAAATTTCCACCGAGGATATCATAAAAATATTTATTTCTCGATCCATGAACCCTCAACAGTTTGAGCTTTTGAGCCAGTTGGTCATCATCAGTCAGGACCATGCCGCCATCTCCAAATCCTCCAAGATTTTTCGAAGGGAAAAAAGACAATATCCCCACATCGCCCAAAGAACAGGACTTCTTTATTCCATCATGAGCCGGATATTCCGACCCGATTGCCTGGGCGGCATCTTCAATCACGGAAAGTTCATACTTTTTGGCCAGAGCGAGAACCGGAGTCATATCGACACACTGCCCATAGAGATGGACAGGTATTATGGCCTTAATGGATGAAACATCCTGAGCTCTGGATCGGCTTTCCAGGAGTTCCGCCAATTTTTCAGTATCCAGGTTGTAGCTTTTCTCCTCGATATCACAAAAAATCGGTTTGGCCTTAATTCTGGCAACCGCTCCTGCTGTGGCGAAAAACGTAAAAGGAGTTGTGATAACCGCATCACCCTCCCCCAACTCAAACGCCATCAATGAAATGATCAACGCATCCGAGCCAGAGGATACGCCGACTGCATGCCCGGTTCGACTGTATGCGGCAATTTCCTCCTCCAGCGCTTCAACTTCAGAGCCTAACACAAATTTCTGAGAAGAGACCACTTCCAGAATTTTTTGATCGATCTCCTCTTGAATACTTTTGTACTGTGCCTTTAGGTCTAAAAATGGAATATTCATCGGGTCTTCCTCTTTTTCAATTAATCTTGCACAAAATTAAGGATTCAGAGCTCGAAAGTTTTTCATGGTCAGGTCTTGTCAAAATCAATACCTGAAAACGAGAATCAAGGCCTGATTCTTAACTTTTAGATAAAGCTTGAATCTAATTTCCATATTTTCGAGTTCAGACTCCATCACATTCAATTTATTTTACAACCTTTTTCAATTTTTCTTTTTCGATGATTAGCTGAGCTTGATAAGTCACATAATTGAGAAGAATCAGCACTCGCTCTTTAGCTGTCAGCTCTTTTTTGAAGACTCCTCTCAATCCTTTCAAGGGCCCCTCCACGACTTCAATCTCATCACCGACTTCGGGTTTTTCTCCATACTTATCGATCTCGATGAGTCCGTTCACTTCTCGGGATTTGATCTCTTGGATGACTTCATCTGGAATGGGCACGGGAACTTCTCTGACTCCGACCACCTTTTTGACACCCCTTGTGTATTTCACCAGCCGATATTGCTCAGGGTAATCGAAAGAGATAAACTCATAGCCAGGGAAAAAGGGCTTGATCCGGTCCTCGTGCAGGTATTTGGGATTGTAAATCTCGATTCCTCCTTCTATGAATAATCTCTCCACTTGAAATTCTTTTTTGGGCTTCGTGTTAATGACGTACCAGTTTTTCATCTTTACCTTTCATTCACAAGGCTTATGGTCAATCCATGATCCAATCCTAAAACCGACACAAGATGCACACAAAGCAAGCATCCTACTTTTTTCTAAACAATCAGTCAAGCAAGCCGAAGACACGGTAGAAATCAGGCCGTCTGTCCTGGAGAAAGTATTTCTTGGCTGGAGCTTGAGGAATCTGGCTAAAATCGCAGTCTGCATAGAGGATAAAATCCTCTTCCTGAGGCGCTTGCGCAATGATCCGGCCGTGTGGATCGACGACAAAAGATTCGCCTGAAAAATGGACGACTTCCTCTTTTCCGACACGGTTGGCGAGCGCGGCATAATATCCGTTCTGAAAAGCCGCAACCTGAAGCTCAGCTTCGAATATTCCTTCAGTCCATTCCCCCACTGCGCCGGCTTGTGGGACAATGACTATCTCGGCTCCTTGAAGACCCAGGGTTCTCATGTATTCCGGAAAATGACGGTCATAGCAGATAGCGATCCCCACGCGTCCGGCTTTGGTCTCATAAACAAAATTCTTATTTTCGCCCGGAACGTAATATCCTCTCTCATGAAATCCAGGCCCTTCCATGATATGGACCATTCGTGTGACACCAAGAAGTGTCCCGTCTGCATCGATGACAGGAGAGGCATCATATGTTTTTTCTCCATCTCGCTCAAACACATTCAGCACCACAACCACACCGTATTGTTTTGCCAGGGTGGAAAACTGTTCGGTCGTCGGACCAGGGATAGGCTCTGCTCTGTTCAAAGCATCTTGTGCGGCCGGGATCTGTGGGAGAAAAGGAGAGAAAGCGAGCTCCGCATAGGCGATTAATCCGGCTCCAGCTTGTGCGGCTTTATGAAAAGAGTCGATTCCTCGCTCAAGGTTCTCCTCATAATTTAGCGTGGCATGCTGCTGAATCAATGCGATTTTCATGCGATTCTCCTTACTCATTATTCAGAAAATTTCATGCTCAAACCCTGGCTTCTATCTCCTCCTGAATTCAGGCAGAACCTCTTTAGGGTCCCTCTCATCTCCCTGGTTATCTTATTAAATTTCACCGACTTTTGTAAATAGAAAAAAGTGAAATAGTTCCTTTCTATTCCCTCAGCCTGCCCTCTTCCCGTTATTCTGATTCTTCCTAAGACTATCCATTCCTTTCTCTGATTTGGATTATTGAGCCAACTTGATAATAGATTTTTCCAGTGATAGTTTGAGCGTGATGATCAAGGGGAGGTTAGGTCATTCTCAAAAATCAGAATTCGTCAAAAGAGGGATAAAAATGGAACTTTTTGAAGAACAAAAGAAAAAGGGGAAAGGTAGATTAATAAAAACATTTCTAGTGTTAATGATCCTTTCTAGTTTTCTGATAGCTCTCAATGAGCTTGTCTATCTTATTTCGAATAAAGTTCTCTTAAAATCTTTTATGCCAGCTGAAATCTTAGAGCAAATAGCGAACATATCTTCAGTGTTTATCGTGGTCAATTTTATTTTAAACCTTGCGGTCATCGTGTTCGCCATAGCCATCTGGAAAAGAAAAATATGGGGGCTTTATGCCTATGGAGGCTATATCATTGGTATGGATTTCATAGTACCTCTTATCGCAGGGGTGTCAGTCGCGAGTCTCATTCTAGGATTAATAGCGCTTGTCATCTGGGGGATGATTGCTTATTCGTTATGGAGTGAATTTGCCTAAATAAGGGGATTTAATTGATACCGGTTATGTGCAACTCCCAATTTTCAGTTTCTTCATTAAAAACGAGTTGATAAAACTTGTCTTTATAAAAAGAAAAGGGACATAGGTGTTCCGGATTCATCGCTCTGATAGGAAGGAATACCTTTTTTAAAAGATTGCCTTTGATATCAAATAACAGCACTTCATTCGCATTTGATTCTTGTTTAAAAGTCAAAACATAAATTTTATCATCCTGAACACTGAAATTCAGTATGGCCGGGAAGTGCTTCGGGAGATTGAGGTTCTTAATAACATAACTCGCATATCGCTGAAACTTGATCTTAAAATGCTCATGAATCTCATCAATGAAACTCGAGGGGATTTTGAATGCCTCAGAATCACGTTCTACAGTGAATAGTTTATTTCCTTCAAAATCAAAGACATGAATGGCAAATAAAGGAGCATCGCCTCTCGCAAGATATATTCTATTCTTATAGACTGAGACGAATAATGTATCCGACGCCCTGTCAAAAAAATTGGCTTGTTCTCGGCGCTGCAGATTAAACCAGTAATCGCAATTAAAAATTTCTTTAAGTTTATTTAAATCCGAGTCAAAAAGAGTAACGGATAATTTGCCTCCTTTTAAAGGAAGAAAACCCAATAGCTGATCACCAAGAGAAAGGAATTTGGCATTGATCCCGTAAGGCAACTTTATTTCACGAATAAAATCACCTTTCCTCGTAAAATAGGAGAGGCGGCTCGTGCTATTGGCAGCTATGTGATCCGGATTCACAGAAAGAACAAGCCCCCTCTCTTTGAGATTCATATTGGCCTGTATGACATGGAATTCTCCTGGCCCCTGACCTTCTCTGCCAATTTTTTTTATCAGACTGTGATCACCCAATGAATACAAATAAACATGCGGATAGTCTGATATGATAATCTGATTGTTGTCCACAATAAGGTATCTCGGGTTGAGCAAACCAGAAAACGTCTGTGCCTTTTCTGCATGAAGGAATAAAACACACAAAAAAACACCCATGATAATAACCGTTCTTTTCATTTTTCAATTCCCCGGATTTAGCAATTTAATAACGATTTTTAATGAACTGATACCACTCTTTGTTGAAGGAATATCTAATGTCCTTTTAGTTATAAAGATGCAATACAAAGAAAAAAGGTTTATTTTTTTAAAAAAAAGAGGCCTACCGTACACGCTCAGTAATTTGGCAACATTTTTTTGATGTCTTTGAGAGCGAAGCGTGGCTATTTCAAAACTCTGTTCCATGTCATTGCGAGGAACGTAGTAACGTGCAATCTTATAAAAAAAAGTTACATTAATATTTTAAAGAGATTGCCACGCTTCGCTCGCAATGACAACAACCTGAGTATACCACGCTTCGCTCGCAATGGCACTTTTATCTTCCATATCTTTAATAAAAGTTTAGCCGAAAAAGAGTAAAAAAAGGGGCCTGTCCCCTTTTTTAAGGGACGACGTCTGTGTATTTGGCCAAGAAGGCAGAACGATCATAAATTTCCTGGAGAGTCATCCCGTTTTTTTTGATACCTTCGAACATATCGGAAATTCTTTCCTGCACGATTCCCACATGCAACCTCATGAGTTGACAATACTGATAAGTCCTTTCTTTAGATCCGGCTAGAACCTGAACCGGACACCGGCCTCCGCAGTAGAAATGGACTCCACACTCATGGCAACCCAACCATTCTTTGTATTCCACCAGTGAATTCAAATCATACTCATCAATTTGGAGCTTTCTGTGCTCATCCAGCCCCCCAATCGCATGGGAAGACGGGAGGTCCGCGCAGGAAAAGACCTTTCCTGAAACGACATCATAGTTTTTAGCCAGCTCTACTCCGCAAGCTGTATGCCCCCGTTCATTGGATGTCAACAAAAACAGAATGAGCTCATTTATGTGAGCGATGGGGAGAAGCTCGCCTTTTGAGATTTTCTGGGCATAAATGTCCATGACACGTTCAAGATCCTGGCCATACTGCCTCACGAAATAGGGGAAATTCTGGAAAGGTTCCCGGTCTTCAGCCCAATGCCAGAAAAAATGATTGACCAACCCTTCTTCAGACAATCTCATGAATTCCTCAAAGCAGTTGAGTAGAGATTGTTCTTCCCGGAGAGTGGACCAATGCAATATGTTTCCTTTATAGGATGAAGCGAATGCCCTAAGATTATCCTTTATTTTGCTCAACTGCGTCCCCTGACGGACTCGATTATGCTGCTCTTCATCACCGTCAATCGAAACAGAGTACAGCCAGATATCTTTCATGAATTCCGGATAGGTGGCCAGCGTATCCATCAAGAGTTCTCCATTCGTGTACACCATAAATCTGAATCTATCTGGCTCGTCGGAATCTCTGAGAATCCTCCAAGTTTCTTGCATCTTATCGGATGCCAGGAAGGGTTCTCCTCCATAAAAACACACAGTGATCGTTTGACCGGGATGGCGGTAAGCGAGCTCGTTGATAATGTGTGCATCCCGCTCTGGTTCGACATCCTGGGATGTGATGACCGTATTCCGGGGATTATCGCTCCCCATAGTGATCGCACTGTTTACACATCCTTTACACTGGGCATAACAGCGCCCTGTTATAGTCAGATGAATCATGATATCTTTATCAGGCTTGAGGATTTCTGTAGACAGAGGATGTTCACTAGTGATTCTGACCGCGTCATATTGAGATAAATCATCAAATCCCGGATAACTCACGCCCGCAACAGGCTGAACATTTTTTCTCTTCTTTTTCATAATCTTCTCTTTCAAAACCGATACCAGTATTTTTTCCCCTCCAAGAACAACCCACTCTAGATGACCATAACTTACACTAAAGGAAAATCTGGAGTCAACGTTGAGATTTCAAATAGGGAGGAGTAAGCCTCTACTCACAGATCTTTTAATATTTAATGGTTTGAAAAAGGAAGTCCTTGGAGGGAATGTCAGGAGGTTCAAATCTGTTAATATTTTATCAAACCCTATTCAAGCTCAGGGCTTTCTGTTTTTTCGATGTGCTCTTTGAGAGCAAGGATATGATCCTTTGGTGTATCGACAAACTCTATCCCCAGCTCGAACAATTCGTCTGCATACCGGCTCTTGATCCACCGTACTTTTCCGAAAGCACTGATCAATCTATGCGGTTTGCTTAAAGTCAGATCTATTTTTAAGGTTGAATTGATCGGCAAAAACGTGTTGGCAAGCATCCTGAGGCCTGTTGAAGAGATATCTTTTGTCAGGTGATAGCTGATTTTTTTGTCAGGCGTAAAAGTTTCAGAGGGGACCAGCTTGATCGTCACTTGCGCTTCTTCTTTAACACGCCTCGCTCGCCGATGCTCAGTCATTCTTTCTGCTCCCTCTTATTCAGTCCATCAGGACACTTACGTGTGCCTGGAATGGTCTTCCCTATGATATGAGTGAAATCCCTGTTCACCTTTCAATTTAGTTATCCCAGCTCTTCCCTTCATCAAATTTTCCCCTTCCGAGTCCTTCCTGTCCTCTTATAGCACAGAAAAAAAATGAAGTCAAAGACGAAAAGAGAGAAAAAAAAATTCATTTTTCTCGCATTCCTGAAATATCTATGAATCTTTTTATTTCGCCATTGCTTTTCGAACTATGCTCAAGAGGCTTTTGAGAAAATCTATGGCGGTACAAACAGTAAACACAATAAGCACGAAACCGCCGATTCCCTTGACAAAAGAATTTACGAAATCCAAATCCGTGCCTTGTATTCCGATATACGCATTCTCAATCGGATTGTTGAAGATTATCCACACCAACACGAGATAAAACGCGTTTATAATGAGGGGCACCCATTCAGACTCTGTAAAAAACCGAAAAGAGTAGCCGATGATCTCACAGGCAATAATAGTGATCAAAAAGAGAGAATACCATTTAGATGCTTCCGGGTTGAGTAACGATTCAGGAGATTTGAAATCTAGCGATACAAAAAACAACGTATGAAATCTGATGTAGGCAGAAACAACAAGACCAAAACCTATCAGCATCAATATCAAATAGATGATTCTGGGCTGTATACGCTTCTTTTCGGGAATCCGGGGTGCGGATATTTTCAATCGAGGCCACGGAAGCTTTAAATCCTTTTTGCTCTGAGTAACAAAATAGAGAAATAAACACACCAAACCAAAGTCATAAATAAAGGCCATCGGCAAGTAGGACAATAACTCGATAAATCCCATTTTCGGTATGTAAAGAAAAGGAATAACCATGATGCTACCCGAACCAAAAAAGGAGGTGGACATGGTCAGGCCAAAATGAATAGCAAAGAGCACTCCTGTGTAGAGGAATAAGTACTTTTTAAAAGCAGGAGAGATAATCTGATAATCTTCAAGATACTGTTCGGCCACTTTTTTCGGGCTACCGTAATGGATGATGATTTTTTCCAGGGAATGCTCTGTGATCTCACCATGCTCACTCTCCGCTTTTTCGAGAATGTGACCTCTAATCTCGGACAAAATCTCTTCCCTTCCCTCTTTTACCACAAGATAACTATTGATTTGTTCCAGATAGTCTTCTATTTTTTTATACATTTTTATTTGCCTCCAATAAGTGATTTAAGATTTCATTCTGCTCTCTCCAGATTTTAAGCAGCTCTTTCCTCGCGGCCTTCCCGCTCTTCGAAATCACATAGAATTTCTTAGGACGATCCTGGCTGACATCCCATTNNNGTTTGAGCATCATGTAACCGTACATAGACTTTTCTAACAGCACTAAAACCAGAACCTGAAGAAATCCCCGGTTCATTTCGGATTCAAATTTACTGGTTTCGTCAGTCATGCCATACCTCCTTGGTGGCACTCAACCGCTTTATACTGTGTTAGCCATTAATACTATATATTATATATATACTGTGTATCACACAGCTTGTCAAGAGTTTTTTTATTTTTCTGGTATTTTGAATGTATAAATCTGGAAGAAATGGTTTATGTGGGATTCATATCCGAATGCGAGGCGAGCCAAATCGCACTGTTTTGACAAAACTGATGAGTCAGAGGAACAATCTCGTCTCTACTCTATCGGCGATAGAGGTATACATCATGATCTTCGCCATCCTCTGCTCTGAGGGAGGTGAATGAAATCTCTTTACTCTCCCACCCAGGAATGGGGTAATTATGAGACACAACCATAGTGCCCGGCTTCAGGAGTTTATCGAATAATGGCCTCAGGAGTTCATTGGATTCTTCCAGGAGATACAATGTGACGACTGTTGCTTTTGAGAAGTCGACTTTCGTCACATCTGCCAGCCGGAATTCGACCATCTTCTCCACTCCTGCCTTCTTGGCGGCGGCATTCGCCTCCTTGATCCTCTGGGGATCGATGTCAATACCGATTCCCCGGGCGCCGTATTTTGTTGCCGCCAAAATCACGATCCGTCCATCACCACAGCCAAGGTCGTAGAGAATATCTGTATTATCCACTTCTACCATTTCTAACATCTTCTCAACTACAGCCATGGGAGTGGGCACAAAGGGCGCCAGGTCCGGAGCATCGGATCTTCCATGAGAACCTTCGTAAAGCTCCAATTCATCATTCTCGTTGTATCGGAAGGAATACGGCATTCCAGCATCCAGCCGATAAGAAATGGTCTCCTCCCCCCGCTGAAAGTAGATATCCAAATCGCCATCACCCGGAAATCGGTCAATGCTTCCTACCTGGATGGTCATCTCCATGGGCTCGGAGTCAGAATCGGATGGCTTGATCCGGTAGTGAACAGTTTGATGGGTGACATTGCGAATAGTGATTTCTTTTTTCTCCTGCACCTGGGCAGAGGCTTCAGGGATAGCACTCGAGTTCATCTCGTTAGCCGACGGCCCCACCAGAATGAACCAGGCCGCAACACCCAATCCAATCAGCGCCATAACAAATGCAAACGTGGCCTTCCNNCTCCTTATATCAAGGGATACACCAGCACAAATCGACATCCTGTCCCCTATATGATTTATCACTTTTTCTTTGACGTGAAATCTTCATGATTATCCATTATGACAAATATCCCCGCATTTTGAAACACATCCTCATAAAATGAAAAAAGGGGATAGGCCCCTTTTTTCAGGGACTGTCCATCTCAGTCCTTTTGTTGAGAAAGATAGGGATTATCCCTCATCTTTAAAAAAGGGGCCTGTCCCCTTTTATTAAGCGATTTATCCACAGTCAAACCAAACAGCAGGCAGAACTTCTCTTATCAAATTCGAGGAATGCAAGAAAATCCTTAATTTTTTTTCGCTGAGGCTTCATTCAATTATCTTGATAGAAGCTTTCCATACCCTTTGAGCGTTTTCTGAATTGCTGCTTTTTTCATCATCGCTGATAAAGTCGCTGTATTGCTGGATATCACGGGCACCTCCAATTCTTCCTCGAGCTGCCCGATCACCTCTATCGTTCTGAAATTTGTGCAGCTGATGAATATACCCTGAGCTTCCGGCGCAAAAGCTTTCTTAGCCAGTTCATAGGCCACATCTGCACGTTTATTGCCAACTTCTGAATTGCGTGTGATACCCAATCCCTCGATTTTTAAAACTTCTATTTTATTCTGTTCAAGATATTTTTGAACACGCTCGTTTATCTCATCAATGTAAGGCGTGGCGACACACACTCTGCTTATCTGAAATGTATCCAAAGCTTCAATTACAGCCTTAGCGGTGGCAACAGCAGGAACTTTCGTTTTTCCTTCTATCTCTCGCTCTATCGTTAAATCGTGATCTTTCCCTTTGAACAAACTTCCGGATGTGCATCCGTATCCTATAACATCCACTCTTGCATCGGCCAGACTACCTGCGGCTTCTAACATTTGTCCTTCCATTTTTTCCAGGTCATCGACCGTGATTTCTTGGAGTCTCATCCTTGCCGTATGCACCGTGGACCATCCTGAAGCCATTTTCCAGACTTCAGCCTCCATCGTGGTGTTGGAGGAAGGAACGATCAAGCCGATCTTCATTGGACTGCTGACAATCATTTTATCTGTTTTTTACTCATTTTTCATCCTCCAGTCTTCTGAACTGTTGAATCCAAATAGAATTTTTTTAGGTGCTATCTCTCCTATTCCATAGATTAAATGAAACAAGGGCTGTCACTCATCTTTAAAAAGGAAAACAGGATACTCCAATACAGGAGGACAGTCCTCTTTTTTAGAGAATGTCCCTTTTAGTCATTAGTTTAAGTCGGATTGGGACTTTCCCTCTTCTAGAAAAAAAGGGGCCTGTCCCCTTTTTTCAAATAGGATTGGATTCAATACTGAAAAAATGTATTATTTAGGCAGCAGATGCAAGAAACAAAGGAAAAAATCCCGGGACAACTCATCCGTCAGCTTGGCCTCTTCGACTCGACCATGGTCATGGTCGGGATTGTGATCGGTTCGGGCATTTTTCTCACCACCGGAATCATGGCCAAGTATATTCCCTCTGCCGGGTTATTACTCCTGGCTTGGGTCGTGGGCGGATTACTGACCCTTGCCGGGGCGCTCACATACGCAGAGCTCGGTGCGGCTCTTCCGGAAGCCGGGGGCCAGTATGTCTATCTCAGGGAGGCCTACGGGAATATGGCCGCGTTTCTTTTTGGATGGATCCTTTTTCTTGTCTACATGACTGGAGGTATCGCCGGACTGGCTCTGGCTTTTGCTGAATATTTCGGTTATTTCTTCCCAGGTTTATCGACAGACAGCACCCTGCTCTCGCAAACATTTAATATTTTTGGCCGTTCCCTCACATACTCACTCTCCGCAGGCCAGCTCATCGGAGTTTTGGTCATCATCCTTCTATCCGTTTTTAACTTTGTCGGCGTGGGACTCGGGAAATTCATCCAGAATATCTTCACAGTCATTAAAATTGGGATAATCGTTGCCATCATTGGCTTGGGATTTATTATCGGTAAAGGAACGGCTGTTAACCTCTCTTTGAAGCCGGAAAGTATGAGTTTCGGTCAGATAATCATCGGTTTCGGAGTGGCTCTTGTGGCTGTCACTTGGGCTTTTGACGGCTGGAACAACGTGAATTTTGTAGCCGGAGAGATTAAAAAACCCAGCCGTAATCTTCCCTTAGCTCTGATCATAGGGACGCTGGGTATCACAGTGCTCTATGTCCTGACGAACTATATCTACCTCTACGCCCTGCCCATCCCTGAGGTGAAGGGTGTTGTCCGAATCGCTGAAAAAGCCACATCTGCCCTTTTCGGCTCCTCCACTGGGGCGCTCATCTCAGCAGCGGTCATCATCTCGACATTTGGTTCCTTGAACGGCTCAATATTAACCGGACCACGAGTGTACTACGCCATGGCCAAAGATAAACTTTTCTTCCAACGTGTATCGGAGGTTCATCCCCGCTTTCGAACCCCTGGATTTGCAATCCTGATCCAGGCGTTCTGGGCTTCTCTCCTCACATTGGCTGGAACTTTCGAACAGATTTTCACCTTCGCCATGTTCATGGCCATAGTTTTCTGGATTGCTGCGACCGCTTCTGTTTTCACTCTGAGGAAAAAACGTCCGGACCTGGCTCGTCCGTACAAGACATGGGGATATCCTTATGTCCCGGCGATATTTATCCTGGCTTCATTGGGCCTCCTCCTCAACACACTCCTTGAAAAACCCGTCGAAGCCTTGGCGGGCATCATTCTCACAGCTTTGGGAATTCCGGTGTACTATCACTGGAAGAGAAAAAATAAAGAAAACAACGAAGCTGATGTGACCTGACTCTGCCTCACCGAGCCATTCTCAAAAAATGAGGATATTGACAGAATCTCAATACACTACGCATCTAAAATAAAAGATTGTCTCGTGCATTCATTTGGATTATACTCGATTCTCA
>JABAOH010030545.1_pt1 | contig 22276 bp, 19 predicted proteins | sample 7062181 | NCBI WGS metagenome assembly JABAOH01 (sample SAMN14538630, study PRJNA623070) | marine sediment metagenome | biome: marine biome [ENVO:00000428]; feature: marine pelagic biome [ENVO:01000023]; material: deep marine sediment [ENVO:00002113]; isolation source: pool of 5 deep marine... | reverse complement strand
GTCAGCCCCCAGTAGTATTCCTTCTCATCCGTGGTTATGGTCTCGTCTCCTCGCTCTTTCGAAATTGGCGAACCGCCCTATTGCCTCTTTATAGTCTTTCGGCAAAAAATCTTTGTCATTTAATGGAGGATGCTTCAAAAGGTGTTCCCGTTACAAATTAATCAGCGATAAAACCATCATTGTTAGTCCAGCGTCCAGAGACATCGGGAAAGCAGAAGGAGGGTTACGGTACGGAAATGATGGAAGCAAGAAAGCCGTGGTTTCCATCCTCGTCCACGTAGTCCCCCACGATATTGCCCCTGTTATTGATCCCCCGAACGGCGATGTAGGCGCCGCCGGGGATATCGATTGGGGAGAAGTCGTCCCCTTCAGCCCAAAAACCGCGGTCGATCCCGGCAACGTCGGAGTAACCGACCGGCTGGCCGAGATTGTTGATGCCGAAGGCCCGGGTGAAATCGGCCCCGGGTACATGGAGCGTAGTGAAGGTGGCTCCGTCATAAAGATATCCGTGGATACCCGTATCATCCTGGTAGGTTCCCACGACCGTGCCGTCATCGTTTATTCCGCTGGCCTTGGTCCATATTGCACCGGACACATCCAGGGTGGTGTGCAAGGCTCCGTCGGAGATGAAACCGTGGGTGCCGTTTTTGTCTGTATATTCTCCCACGATCTTTCCGCTGTTGTTAATCCCATCGGCTGTGGTGAGCGCGGCGCCGGGAATATCAAAGGTAGTGTAGGTGGTCCCGTCATACAGGAAGCCGTGGGTGCCGCTCCCATTCCGGTAGGATCCGACGATCTCCCCCCTGTTGTTTATCCCCCGGGCCGATGTTTCAACAGCCCCGGGGACGTCGAGAGGGGTGTGAGAGATCCCGTCATACAAAAATCCGTGGGTGCCGGTTTCGTCCCCGTAGGTTCCCACGATCGTTCCGTCATCGTTTATCCCGCTGGCCTTGGTCCAGATTGCTCCGGGCACATCGATGGGTGTGACCGGGTATTCGGAAGAATGTGCGGGAGGAACCCACGGCAGCAGGATCACTGCGATGATTATGGCCGCTACAAAGAGAGAGGTTGTTTTGCTCATCGAGGTTTGCCTCCCAAATACCAAAAACCTCGCCGGAGCGGGTTGAAGGGTGTCAAACGGTACCCCGTACCGCTGTAATACATCTTATCCGATTTCCCTCTATCGGATACGCATAACCGATAATTGCTATTATTATATCCCGGATTTTCAAATCCGATAAATTCTTTCCGATACGTTTTTCCCATCGCGTGTTAAAAAAAACATCCGAATATCCGGAAAATCAAAAGCTCAGAAGTTGAGAAGGTAAGAAGATGAGAAGTTGAGAGGATAGGAAATGAAGAATGGAAAAGAAAGCTGGAAGCATTAAAACGTACGTTCATTGAATTATGTTTGTCGGACAAGCAACACTGATTATATGTTTAGGTTTTTCTGAACCTCTTAACTTCTGAACCTCTGCTGTTCTGGTTTTATGACTCGGGACCCGGAACTACCATGTTTCATGTAAAAAACATGGTTCGGGTTTTTGATTTTCAGAAGAACTCCGCCCCTTCTACTTCTGCGCGGATGAACTCGAAGTAGCGGTCATTTCCAAACTCCCACCCCGCGCGGATTTCGGCGGGAATCGTGATCCCGCCGAATGTCTTCTCTTTTTCCACCGTGACCCCGAAGGGCACGGGGCCGGTGAGGCCTCCCTCGTCTCCCCGGTATCGGGGAATCACTCCAGAGAGGATCCCCCCGTCTTCCCCGAGCGTGAAGGTGATGGAGGAGGATACAGAGCCGGCGGAAAGGGTTACCTTTCCGCGCCTCTCGTCGACCCCTTCCCAGACGGCGCCGCGGGAGGGAAGCAGGGTGGAAGGAAGCCAGATCGACTCGATCAGGGCCCGCCCCGCGGCGGACCGGGAAACCGTTTCGCCGGAACCGTTCACGATGGGAATAAGCCCCAGCAGGAAGAACCGTACCCGTCCCTCTCCCTCGAAGTAGTAATCGGCGCCGGAAAGCGTCAGGGGGCCGGCCACCTTCAGCGTGGCCTTCCAGACGAAGCCCGCCGGGCCGCAAAGGATCTGCCGGGCCTGAAAGGGGACCCATTCGGCCTTCTCGCTTGCCCGGAAGGTGCCGGACATGGTGAGTACCACTCCCACCGGAAGGGGAGTCCCCGGCTGCAGAGCATGGAGAAAGTACGAACTCGCCACAGCGGGGAGGCCCTCCACCATCTGGGGGTAGAAGATCTCTTCAGCATCCCGTTTTTTCGCGAGGGCGCCCCAGATGCGATCCACCGCCGCATCGTACCTCTTTCTCATCGCCAGAAGGAAGAAAGCGACCAGTGACGCAGGGATAATGATCAGGGCCAATATTGTGGCGAGTAATTTCATAGGCGGTTTCCAACCGGAATAGATCTGGAACGGGAATCATCCTATCAGCGAGAACCGGGATAAATCAAGGGCAGATTCCTCCTGTCCACGAGCCACTGTGCAGGGGCAGAAAAGGTGGCGGCCGCACTCAAAAAAGTGCGGCCGCCGCGAGGCAACGATTGAAGCAAAGGCCAATCAGGACTGTTGTTTCGGCGAGCGAAGGATGAACACGAGAATGATCCCGATGATGCAGAAGAGGGCGAGAGAAAAGTACACCTTGTTGTACCCAATGGCGATATCCCCCGCGTCCTTCGCGGCCTGCACGATTCCGGCGAAATACTTCGGTACGGTGAAGCCGCATACACCCCAGGCGGTAAAGACGATCCCGTAGTTTGCCCCCACGTTTTTCGTCCCGTAGAAGTCGGCGGTGAATGAGGGCATCATCGCCAGGTAACCCCCGTAGGAGAAGCCAACCAGGCAGAGGCCGGCCAGGGCCTGCCAGAAGTTCACGGGGTTACGAAGGAGAAAGAGGCAGGAGAAAATATAGACGGCGAACATACAGATGGTGGTTGCCTTCCTGCCGATCCTGTCAGACGTGGTTCCCCAGGCGAGACGGCCGATACCGTTGAAGAAGCTCATGATACCCAGTGCCGCACCACCGCTCATCACTGCCGCCACCTTGGCCAGCTCCTTGACGAAGGGAGCGGCCTGACCGATGGCTGTGATACCGACGCTGGTTCCGAAAAAGTAGATAAGCCAGATCACGTAAAACTGCCAGGTCTTGACCATCTCCATGGTGGTGAAATCTTCCTTGAGGACGGGAGCACCCTCTTTGGGTTTGGGAGGCTCCCAGCCCTCGGGTTTCCACCCAGCGGGAGGAACTGCGTACACAAAGGCTGCCCCGATGACGCAGATGTAGAATGTAACGGACATGATTAAGAAGGTTCGAAAGAGGTTGGACGATAGGAGTGCCGCGTCCATTCCGTCCTGGAAGGAAATCAACCGCTCGATGAGCGGAGCGAAAATGAGGGAACCGGCGCCGAAGCCCATGACAGCCAGACCCACGATCATACCCCTTTTATCTGGGAACCACTTGATGCAAGTGGCTATGGGTGTTACGTAGGCGAAACCCACGCCCAGGCCGCCGATGATCCCGTAGGCGAAGTTGAGTCCGATCTGGTTTTTATAGAGAAAAGCCGACAGGAGACATCCCGTTCCAAGGAGCACACCGCCGACGGACCCGACCAGCTTCGGCCCTTTCTTGTCCTGCCAGAAGCCGGCAAATATCATAGCGATAGTGAAAAAGAGAAGGGAGTAGCGGTAGGGCGAAATCGATACTGTTTTATCCCATGTGTTCAGATATTCGAGGGCCGGGCGGAAAACCGACCAGGAATATAGAACACCCAGGCATAGCTGCATTACAAGCGCTGCGAAGACGAACTTCCAGCGGTTTACTGTTACTTTCATAATTTGACCTCCTCATTGAAGGACAAATAAGCCACGTTCACGTCGTAAAAAGCAAAATAGTTCCACAATACGAAAATGCGATCAGTTTTCGTTACTTTCTCTCTCACCTCCCGCATATTGCAATATAAATTATTTAATTGCAATATGATGAATTATTTCTTCACACAATTTCCCCTTGTTCCGGTTCTCACGGTCTCGGTTTTCGGGGAAAATATCTCTGATTACAATTGTAAATGAGGGTCGAAAATAAATGCAATAGATTTTTTTAGAGGTGATACGATGTGCGGCTGTGAACGATGATATTTACCGCAGGCGGGATGGGGATGGTGCAGCAAGTGAACGGGCAGCGACGGGAAACGGTGAACTTTGCATTGGTGTTGACTCACTTGCTGAAACAGGTTTTTCAGATCGCCAGGTGTCTCTCTATAACCTCCCGGGGGAGTTCGTCCTTTGCTCCCGAGGCTTTTATCTGGCCGTTGTCCATGATGTAGATACGGTCGGCCACGGCGAGAACGAAGGGGATGTTCTGGTCGGCGATCAGCATGGAGAGGTGCTCCTGTTTGAGCCTGACTACGATCTGGGCGATCTCCTTGACGATTGCCGGTGCGAGACCCTCGGAGGGCTCATCGATGAGCAGCATCTTCGGGTTGGAAAGAAGCCCCCGGGAAATTCCCACGAGCCTGCGCTCGCCGCCGGATAGCTGCCCCCCCCTGCGGCCCAGGAGCTCTTTAATCTGGGGAAAGGTTGTGTAGACGTAGTCCAGGGTGAAGTGTCCCGCAGAGACAGAGAGGCGGAAGTTTTCCTCCACGGTGAGGTTCGGAAATACCCCCCCCGTATCGGGCACGTAGGCGAGCCCCATCCTCGATATCTTGTAGGGCTTCACAGCCCTGATGTCCACGCCGTCAAACAGCAGGCGGTCCGCATCTTTTTCCACGACCCCGACGATCGAGCGCAGCGTCGTGGTCTTCCCCACGCCGTTTCGCCCGATGAGCGCCACCACCTCGCCCCGTCTCACCTCCAGGGAGACGCCGAAGGTGATCTGGCTTTTCCCGTAGTGGGCACCAAGGTTTTCAACGTTCAAGATGATCTCGCTCATTCGAGCCCGCCAAGATAAATTTCCACCACTTCCTCGTTGTTCTTTATCTCTTCAGGAAGCCCCTCCGCGATGAGCTGCCCCCGGTGCATGACCAGGATCCTGTCGGCCACCGTGAACACTGCGTCCATGTTGTGCTCGATCAGGACCACCGCCAGCCCCCGCTCCTTCAGGTCGAATATGATATCGATGATCCTGCCCCGGTCTCCCGGGTTTACGCCTGCCATGGGCTCGTCCAGAAAGATGATCTCCGGGTTCAGAGCCAGGCACATGGCCACTTCGAGCAGCTTCTGGTCGCCGTGGGACATGCTCGACGCCGGGTTTTCCGCTTCTCCCTCGAGGTTGAACAGCCGGAGGAGCCTCTCCGTCTCTTCCGTAAGAGAAACGCCGCGCACACGGGAGAGGAGGGGAATCCGGACGTTTTCTCTCACCTTCAGGCCCTGGAAGATGTTCGTGATCTGGAAGGTCCTCCCGATCCCGCGGGCCACCTTCTCGTTCGGAGCAAGCGCCGTCACGTTCATCCCGGACAGGAGAACCTTCCCCCTGTCGGGCCGAAACACCCCGGTGCAGAGGTTCACGAAGGTCGTCTTTCCCGCGCCGTTGGGGCCGATAATCGCCGTGATGACACCCTTTGAAAAGGATGTGGTCACGTCGTTTACGGCGACGAGCCCGTCGAAGCTCTTGCGAACCCCTTCCGTGGCGAAGAACATCATGCTGCTCCTTTCGCTCTCTTCCCGAAACGGGAGAGGACCCTTTCGCTTACGATGCCCACCACGCCTCCCCGGAAAAAGAGCACGATTCCCAGAATGACGGCTCCCAGGAAAACCTGCCAGTACATGGTGTACTTGGTGATGATGTCCTCGGCCAGAACGTAAACGACCGTGCCGACGACGGGCCCCACGAAGCTCTGGGGGCCGCCGATCAGCGTGGCGATCACCGGGACAGCCGAAAAGGACCAGTGGGCTACGGAGGGCGTGGCCGTGCCGTCCAGCAATGTCCAGAGGATTCCCGCTACCCCCGTGAAAAATGCCGAGATTACCATGGCCATGATCCGGAGCTTCATGACCGAGTGGCCCGAGAAGGTCACCCGAACGTCGTTTTCCCGCAACCCCGTGAGCAGCAGCCCGAAATCGGACCGCACGATCCGGTACATCACGGCTGAGCAGAGAAACACCACCCCGAAGGAGACGAAGTAGAAGGATTTCACGCTCATGCCCCTGCCGATACCGGCGAGCCCGTCCTCGCCGCCCGTTAAGTGACGCGACTTCAGCAGGATCCCCCAAAAGAGCATGGAGAGGGCAAGGGTGATCATGGCGAAGTGGATCTCCCGGTGGCGGAGGGAGAGGAACCCTGTGGCCAGAGCAAAGAGGACCGGGACGATGAGAGCCAGGGCGATCCCCACCCATGCGGGCACGTTGAAGATCACGAGGGGGATGGCCAGCGCGTATGCGCTCCCCGAGAAGAAGAGGGCGTGGCCGAAGCTGAGGAGCCCGCAGTAACCGAACAGGAGGTTGAATGCGATGGCGTAGAGGGAGAGTATCCCGATTTTCACCGTCAGGTAGGTTCCGTAGCTGGTCCCGATGAAGGGAAAGGCCGCAACGACGGCGAAAAGGACCAGAAAGAAAGTCGCGCTCTTTTTCACTTCATGCTTCTCCATAGATCCCCTCGGGTTTGTAGACGAGAATTGCGGCGAGAATCAGGTAGGGGATGGCCATCGTCAGGTTGGGGAAATAGAGCGCCCCCAGCGATTCTGCCACCCCTATAATGAGGGAGGCCACGAAGGCCCCCTTGATGTTTCCCAGGCCTCCCATGACGGTGACGATGAAGGAGTAGATGATGATGTGCTCTCCCATCCCCGGCGACGCCGCGCCGATCGGAAGGGCCAGCGCGCCGCCGAGCCCGGCGAGAAACGAGCCCACGAAAAAGGAGGATGCGTAGAGAACGTCGGGGTTGATGCCGTTCGCCATGGCGAGATCGATGTCCGATATCATGGCCCGTATCATGACCCCCCACTTCGTCCTGTTTATGGCCAGGTAGAGCAGGCCGCCGATAAGGATGCCGATCAGGATCAGGTAGATGGAGTAGAGGGGAAATCTCCTTCCTAATAGTTTGAAGGTACCCGTTCCCAGCGATGGGATGACCCGCGGGGCCGTCCCCCAGAAAAAACGGACCGCGTCCTCGAAGACGAGCACGAGGCCGAAGGTGAGCACCAGCTGAAAGGGGACCGGCAGCAGGTAGGAGAAGCGTATCAGCCCCCGCTCGCACAGAATCCCCACGAGCCCGACCAAGAGCGAGGCAATGAGCAGCGAGCCGATGAAGCTCCCCGTTGCGCCAACCAGGGCGAGGGTGAGGTAGGCGCCGAGCATGTAGAACGACCCGTGGGCGAAATTGAGAACCCTGGTCACGCCGAAGGTGAAGGTGAGCCCGACGGAGACGATCCAGTAGAGCATCGCCGTTGAGATACCGACGAGCACTTGGAATATGAGCGATTCGATTCTCATGAGCGCCTAACCGGCCCTTTCGAAGGATGAGGGGCTGCCGGGAATTCCCGGCAGCCCCTCATTGTAATCGTTCGGTCAGACTTTCACAAAGGGTGGATAGCCCGTGTAGGGTGGTACATCGTCGAAGGGCGGCTTCCGGAAGTACAGGTCCGCGGGAGCACTGATCATGTTGGTGAGCACGGGGATCGGGAAGTTGGGGTCCCGCTTCACCTGCCCGAAGGGCACATCGTAGACGGCCTGGTGGTCCTCCTTCCGTATCCGCACCGTCCCGAGAGGACAGTAGATGGTCAGGTCCTCCAGAAAGTCGATGTGCGTATTGATGTCGAGGGTTCCCGTGGCCTCCACGAGCTTCTTGATCAGGTACATGGCCGTGTAGGACGTGGCCCCGCTGTACGCCGGTAAGTGCTTCCACTTATCGAAGTGGGCTTTGACGAAGTGGCTGTTTATCGGAGTTGGCGGGTAGGACCAGATATACCTTCCCGATATCCATGCTCCCTCGGGATACTCCTTCGCCAGGGCCTCCATCACGTCGATGGAGGAGCCCATCGGGTTGACGAAGGCGTAACCGCCCTTGTACTTCACGGCGTCGAAGAGACCCATTTCGATGGCCTGGCGGACGAAGGTGATAAGCGACGGCCCCCACTGCACCGAGTGGATCCCCTCGGGCTTCTTATCCAGAATCGAGGAGATGAAGGGCTTGAAGTCGGTGGTTCCCGACTTGGCCCACGCCTCTCCCACAAACTCCACGTCGGGACGTAACTTTTTCAGCGACTTCTTGAAGAGGTCCCAGGAATCGTAACCGTAGGCGTAGTCAGGGTGGATGCAGGCCCACCGCTTGGCCGGCATGTGGGTCGCCACTATGGCCGCCATGATCCCATCCTGGTAAACGTTTGCGGCGAGGCGGAAGACGTTCCGGTTTCCTTCCTTGTAGACCTTTTCCTCCGTGAGCTTGTGTGTTGCAGCGTGGGTGACGAAAAGGAGCCGTTTCAGCTCCGGCATGACGTCGGAGATTCCCAGGACCACACCGCTCGAGTCGATGCCGATCAGAAAATCGACTCCCTCCGACTCGACGAGCCTCCTCGCCTGCTTGATCGCCTCGTCCGCTTTTCCTTTTGAGTCGCCGTAAATCACCTCCACGTCGGCTCCCATTATCCCGCCGGCCTTTTTGATCTCCTCCTCGGCGAGTTTCGAACCCCTCTGCTGAAGCTCACCGTAGGTCCCGTATGCGCCGGAAAAGATGGCGATGTGGCCGATCTTGATCTTGTCCTTGATCTTGGACATTTTCTGCGCCGTTTTTTCCGCGGCCATGGCTTCTCCCGCCCCGAGCGCACCGCACACGAGAACGCCTGCGCCTGCACCCATCGTCTTTAAAAACTCTCTCCTGCTCTGATTTTTCATGCGGCATGACCTCCTTTCGAGTTAAGGGGGGTAACGCAAACAAGCAATATAGTGGATATTATTTAAATTACTACAATCGCCTCCATCATGAAAGATATTTGTGGATTAGTTTACGCTATTTATTTCTCATTCCTAATTTCTAACTGCTAACTGCTCATTTCCTATTGCTCGTGAATGAACGGATGATTTTCCAGCTGAAGGGTTGCTAGGAGCGAATGGTGGGCGGGGTTTTTCAGCAAAGGGTGGCGGGTATCCCATCGAGGCCCTTGATCAACCGTTCCATGACATCTTCCGTGACATCGTCGTCGAGCCAGGAGGTCAGCTTCATGGACCGGTATACCTGCAGGGTCTTTGGGACATAGTTCATCCTATCGATGAGGACGCTGTCCACGTGGGGGGCTATCTTCTTCGCCAGGCGCTCGGGATTCATCGGGAGAATCGGCCCGATGAACGCGTAGGTGCTCACCCCGGCTGCGTATAGTTTTTTCAAAGCGTTGATTCGCTCCTGGATGGGAGGGGCCCCGGGTTCGAACCGTTTCCTCATCCCGTCGTCATCGGTGGTGATGGTGATTCCCACCTCGATGTCACTGAACCTTTCGAAGAGGTCCATGTCCCGAAGAACAAGGGGGGACTTCGTGAGGATGCTCACGGAAAAGCGGTGCGGGGCGAGAACTTCGAGACAGCGCCGGGTCAGCCGGTATTTCTTTTCAACGGGCTGGTACGGGTCTGTTACCGAGCTGATCATCACGGTTCCCCCTTTTTTTCTCCTGACTTCCTTCTCCAGAAGGGTAGGGGCGTTCACCTTCGCATCGACGAAACTTCCCCACCTCCCCGTGTGGCCGGTAAACCGCTTCATGAAATCGGCGTAGCAGTACCTGCAGGCGTGGGCACAGCCCGTGTAGGGGTTGATGCAGTAGTCAACCCCCGGGATTTGTGACCGCGTCATGATCGATTTCGCGGTGGTTTCGCGCAGCATGCTCATGAATCCTCACAGGTTTCCCGATTCGTTGCGGCTATTTTACCGTACTGGTTTCAACTCAGGTGTTATTGCATCGAACGGTCACTTTTTGAACCTGGCGATAGCCTCTTCTACCGATTTTTTCAGGTCAGAGACGGCTTTGTCCAAGCCGCCTTTGAGGCTGTCCCATGTCTCATCGCTCGATTTTCGCAGTTCTTCCGCCCTTTTTCGTGCCGAGTCCCTTTTCTCTTTGAGCGTTTCGAGCTTCTTGTTGATCTCGATCCCCGCCTCTGCTCCTTTTTTCTCCGCTTTCGCCTTCAAAAGCTCGATCTTCGCGTTCAGCTCCGTTAGCTGCGCTTCCAATTTTTTCCTGTATTCTTCTCTCTTGTCGGTCATGGTGCATTACCTCCTGTTCGGGCCGGGGAAAAATTCGCGGGTTTTTCGATCCCGGCCTATTTAGGTCCCATTGAGAAACGTTTCATGATTCTTCTCCTGTATACTTATTATACCACCGCTGTTTTTTCCCCACGCCGGGCCCCTTATCCTCCGAAACTTTCCTCTTTTGCTGTGACGTTGTCCCCTTTAACTTTTCCCTACATATTGCCGATAAAACAGTTAAACCCGTTGTGTTTCGGGTATTTCTAAAGTTGAGGGAACAGCCATGTTGAAGTGTCCCGACTGTGGAACGGAAACCTTCGAGTCCCGCATGACCCTGCAGGGGGTCAGGGTGGAAGGGTGTAAGTCCTGCGGGGGTGCCTGGTTCGACCAGGGGACGATCTTTCACTTTGCCAGGAGCGCAAGTGAGTTCACCCTCGCCATGGAGCAGGCCAGGGAAAATGCCCGGGAAAGCGATCGCTTGAGCCCGGTGACAAACGAGCCGCTCATGGGATTTCCTCTCGTTCAGGAGAAAGTCGTGATGAACATCTGCCCGAAGACGGGAGGACTCTGGCTCGGCGGCAGGGAGATGGAGAAGCTCGCAAGCGGCGATGGGCCGCTTTTGTCGATCCGGTTCGATGAGCCGGGTGAAGAATCCCCGGAGGATGAAGCACCTGATGAAAGCTACGATCCGGCGGATGAGGCCCTCGAGGAGGTTTCCATCACGACCGGCGGTCCCCTGAAGCCTCTGCCCAACCTCTACCTGCGATCGGGGGCAACACTCTTTTTTCTCTACGCCCTCGTCACCCTGGTGCTCATCTCCGCCGTGGAGTTTCTCGGCCTTGCGCCGCACCTTGCCCTGATCATCGGGGTTGCCTTCGCCATATTACAGTTTCTGGTCTCTCCCTTCCTGATGGACATGACGCTCAAATGGTTCTACTCCATGCACTGGGTCAGGCCGAATGAGCTACCGAACCATCTGAGCAGGTTCATTTTGAAGGTTTGCCAGGAGTCAGGCATGAAAGTACCCCGCTTCGGGATCATCGAGGACGGCTCGCCCAACGCCTTCACCTACGGGCACACGCCGGGAAACGCTCGCGTCGTAGTCACCCGGGGCATCCTGGACCTTCTCGGTGAGGGGGAGATCGAGGCGGTGGTGGCACACGAGATCGGCCACGCCAAACACTGGGACATGGTCCTCATGACGGTCGCCCAGCTCGTTCCCCTGATCCTCTACTACGTGTACCGCACCCTCATTGGTGCGAAATCGAAGAAGAACGATGAGAAGGGCGGGTCGCCCTATCAACTCGCCGCAGCGATTGGGGCCTACATCCTCTATCTCGTTTCTGAATACATCGTCCTCTGGTTTTCCCGGACGCGGGAGTATTACGCCGACCGCTTTGCCGGGCAGGTGACGGGCCGGCCGAACGATCTTGCGCAGGCGCTGGTCAAGATCGCTTATGGTCTAGCGGGCCAGGAGAAGGGAGAGAAGGGCGGGAAGGAAAAAGAGCGGAAATTCAACCTGGAGGCGATCGGGGCCTTCGGGATATTCGACCCCAAGGTCGCGCGGTCTCTCGCCGTTGTTTCATCCGGCAGCAACAGGTCCGTCGGTAATCCTTCCGGCGGGGGGATCGACCGTAAGACCCTGCTCGGGGCAATGCGGTGGGACCTCTGGAACCCCTGGGCGATGTTCTACGAGCTTAACTCGACCCACCCCCTGACGGCGAAAAGGCTCACCCACCTGGGAGAGCAGGCGTCATCCCTCGGCCAGGAGCCCCTCGTCATATTCAACCTGAAAAAGCCAGAGAGCTACTGGGACGAGTTCCTCGTCGATTTTTCCATGTACTCCCTGCCCGTCCTCGTTCCCCTCTTCTTGATTCTCGCGGGATGGCTCACCGGAAAATTCTGGCTCTATGGAGCTGCGCTTGCGGGGGCCGGGCTGGGGCTGTTCATAAAGATGCCCTTTTCCTATCCGCGGAAGGGTTTCCCGGCGACAGAGGTCTCGGAACTCCTGAAAAAGGTCAAGGTATCGGCCGTCCGTCCCGTGCCCTGCTCACTCAAAGGGGTCGTGATCGGGCGCGGCGTTCCGGGGCTGATCTGGTCCGAAGACTTCGTGATGCAGGACAGAAGCGGTATCATATTTCTCGACTACCGCCAGCCATCGAAAATCTGGGAGTTCTTCTTCGGCCTTTTGCGGGGGAAAAAGTTGCGTGATGCCGAAGTGGATGTCACGGGATGGTACCGCCGGGCTCCGGTCCCATACGTAGAGCTCAACTCGATGAGAGTGGGGGGAACCAGATATACCTGCTACGTCTACCACATCAAGCTCGTTCTGGCAGCCCTGCTGGTCATGGTGGGGTTAATCGTGACTCTCGGGGGCTTCATGTAGCACCAATCGGCAACCAGTCAACAGTTCAGAGTTCATAGTCCAGCGTTCATAGTCCAGGGGAAAACCTGAAAGCAGAGCAACAGAGAGCAGAAAGCAGCCAAACTGTCAGGGAAGTAATGCGAAATTCGGAATAGAAAAGCAGTCCAGGGTCTGGCGTTCATAGTCCAAAGGAAAACAGATAATTCCTCATTTCTAACTACTAACTACTAACTGCTAATACGGGAACGCTCGGTTCGAGCAATCGAACATCGGGAAACCGTGAACGGGAAACGAGACACTTTGAGCCTGTTTTTTTAAAACCCGAGTATCGAAACTCGGGTTTAAAGTTTTTTCTCTGGACTCTGAACTCTGGACGCTGGACTGAATTTACGCTTCCTGCGTCTTCTTGAGCTTCCCCGTCAGCGCATACAGCCAGTGGAAGCTCATCAGGTAGGAGTAGAGATAGGTCCCGATGACCACCAGGACGAAGACCTTCACGATGTCCGTGGTGTCCCCCTGCAGGGTGAAGCCGGGCACGTACCCGAAGAGGAACGGCCCCAGGTAGAGGAACTTGGCGAACTTGAAGGATGCGAAGGCGGTCCTCCACATGTTTGCTTCCGCGATGGTGGCTCCCGCGAAGGCGGCGATGCAGACCGGCGGCGTGATGTTGGAGTCCTGGGAGAGCCAGTAGACGATCATGTGTGCGGCGATCTCGTTCACCCCCAGGTGGGTCAGTGCCGGGACGGCAACCACGGCGGTAATCAGGTAGGCGGCGGTGACGGGAACGCCCATGCCGAGAATCAGTGAGGCGAGGGCAACGAAAAATATGGTTAACCAGAGTTTACCGGCGGCAAGTTGAATGACGATATCGGCGAAGGTGAGGATAAGGCCGGAAAATGTCAAAACGGCAATGATGATGCCGATCACACCGACGACGGCACCGATCTTCAGGCTGCTCACCGCGCCTTCCCGTGCCGCTTCCAGCATCTTTTTCGGTCCCATGCGAGTCTCCTTGTTCCACATGCTCACGACGATACATGAGGCGATACCGGAGACGGCGGAGAAACCGGCCGAATAACCGATGAGCATGAGCACGGTGATGACCACCAGCGGCAGGATGTAGTACCACTCCGCTTTCAGAACCTCCATAGCGCTGTGCTCGCTCTTCTCACCCTTTATGTTGTGGATCTTGGCCTCGAAGTGGACCATCATATATACGCTGAAGACGTACATGATGGCGGGGAAGATGGCGACCATCATGATCCGGGAGTAGGGAGTCCCGGTGAGCTCGGCCATGATAAAACCCCCGGCACCCATAATGGGAGGCATGAACATCCCCGCGATGGAGGCGGCCGGCTCTATTCCTCCCGCCACGTGGGGCTTGAACCCCGCCTTTTTCATCAGTGGGATCGTAAACGTTCCGGTTGAGACTGTGTTGGCGATGGCGCTTCCGGAGATGGAACCGAAAAGAGCGCTCGCTACGACCGATACCTTCCCCGGGCCGCCTACCCGGTGGCCGACTGCGGCCATGGGAAAATCTATAAAGAAGCGTTGTGCTCCACATTTTTCCAGAAAGGCACCGAAGAGAACGAAGAGGAGCACGTAGGTGGCGAGCACGTTGGCCATGATGCCGAAGATCCCGTCGCTCTTGTAGAAGATGGTGGTGCACAATCCCAGGAACGTGTCGCCGGGGTGGGCGAAGAGCTCCGGCATGTAGGGCCCGAAAATACCGTATGCCATCAACAGGGAGCCGATGATTACGAATGCAACCCCCACGACCCGCCGGGCCAGCTCTATTCCGACGAGGACCCCGACCACGGCAATGATCTGGTCGGTCATGGTTTCAGCCCCGGAGCGGTAGTTTAAGGCCTCGAAGTTAAACATCCAGTAACCAATTGTTACGATAGAGAGGAGCAGGAGGGTGTAGTCGAGGGCTCTCATCGCCTTGTGCTTCGATTTGTAGAGAAGAAACACGAGGATGTACGTTATGAAACAGTAGACCCCCCGGTGGTACTGGGTGGCGGCCGGTTTCCAAACGGCCGAATAGGAGTAAAAAAGAAGCAGGGCGACCGACAGGAAATCGAAGACGACCTTCTCGTATTTATTCAATTTATCGTACACGGATTCACCTCTCCTTTTTCACGGCCTATCCGGNNTTCACGGCCTATCCGGCCGGAGTATCAACACGTTAAAAAGAGCCTCCTTATTTGAGGACGCCCACCTCCTTCCAGAATTTTTCCGCGCCCGGATGGAGGGGGGTGACGATTCCCTTGGTCCCGTTCTCCACGCTCATCGCCTTGGCCGACTTGTGGACGCTTACCATGTACTCGAGGCCCTCCTTGCTGAACAATGCCTTCAGCAGATTGTAAACGGTATCTGCGTCCACGTCCTTATGGGCCACCATAATTGACGAGTCCTGGAATGTGACCGTTTCTTTGTCAACGCCCTTGTACGTCCCTGCGGGAATAATAACCTTTGCAAAATAAGGATACTTCTTTACCATACCGACCGACGCGGCATCGTTGAACACGTTCACCAGGCTGATGTCGGTCTGCAGCGCCGCCTCGATCACCGAGGCATTGGGGAAACCGACGAAGACCCAGAAGGCGTCGAGCTGGTTGTTTTTGAAGGCATCTGCCGCCTGTCGGTATCCGAGAAAGTTTCTGTCGATCTTGTCCCAGAGTCCCAGCTCCGAGAAGAAGAGTTCGGCGTTTGCGGCCGCGCCCGATCCGGCGTTGCCCACGCCGACCCGCTTACCTTCGAGCTGTCTCGCGCTCGTGATGCCCGCATCTGCCCGGACCACGAGCTGGGCGGGAGCGCCATAGAAATAGGCAACTGCCATGACATTTTCGTATTTTTTGGCGTCGCCCTTCATCATCCCGTTTCTCGCTTGAAACACGTGTCCGGAATACGCCACGGCGAAGTTCGCTTTCCCGGCGTCGCAGAGCCGGATATTTTCGATGGAGCCGCCCGATGAACTGGCCAGCACGTTACCGATTTTGTGCTTCTTGGCCAGGGTCGAAACCGCGCTGGCGTAGTACTGGAAGGTCCCGCCTGATGGCCCCCCGGAGAACCGGAATACCTTCCCGAAGGATTCACCGGTGAAGGTAAAGGTGAAAAGCAGGGTAACGATGATCGCTGTTGCGATGGATAGATACTTCTTCATGATTCTACCTCCTTTTTATGGTTGAGCCGTTTATCTCCTCTCAGATGCCCTCCAGTAGGCCGGAGGGGCAAAATCTGACGTTGCCAGTTTTTCGGGCCAGACACAGTGGAACTGTCCGTTGACAACCTGCAAAACCTGTGTGGGCAGGCTGTTCTGCCTCTCGAATTTTTCGTACGATAAAAAACGAACGGGACCGAAGGGGGTGGTGATGTCCGTTTTGTCCAGTGCGGCTCTTATACCTCCGGGACTCATGTCTTCGGCCCGTCTCAGGGCATCGGCCGCAACCAGAAGAGCCGAGTAAGCTTCGGCACCGTGATAGTCCGGGTCCGTTCCTGCCCGCGTAAGGTAGGCGTTATAGTACTCTTCAATTCCGGAATAGGGAATTTCCTGAAACCAGAGCGTCGCCGTCAGCACCCGGTCGCCGGCTTCCCCGGCATCGGTGATGAACTTCGGGTGGGTGAACCCCCCGGCTCCGCCGCAGAGCAAAGACGGGATGTCCATTTTCCGGATAACCTTAACCAGGGCAACGGCGTCCTTCAAATAGGAGACCATGTATATTACGTCGGGAGGCTCATCCTTCAAGGGTTTCAGTATGCGTTCGTAATACTCCTCTTTGATTCTCTCCCGGTGATAGGGGATGATCTTTGTGATCTCGATCCCCTGCTCCCGGCAGAACCACATCATCCGCAGAGCTCCACTCGTGCCGTACGGGCTGTTCTCGTACACGATTGCCATCGATTTCGGCTGGACCTTTTGCAGGAAGAAATTTTCGAGACCCTGGGTGTAACCGCTCGCCGGGGGATTGAGCCGGTAAATGTTTTTCCACTTTCTCTGGGTAATCCTGTCGTCAGCTGCGGTGGTTATGAGAAATGGCGTGTCGAGTTTCTCGGCCATGCCTGCCATGTACACCGTGTTGCTGCTGCTGTACCCTCCCACCAGCATGACGACACCCTCTTTTTTCACCAGATCTTTCACGGCCTTTTCCCCCGTGTCTGGCTTCCCCCCGTCATCTGCGTAGACGAGTTTGATCGGGCGCCCCTTTATCCCTCCCGTGCTGTTGATGACGCCGAGGGCCATCTCGAAAGATGTCTTCATCATTTCAGCGAAGGGAAACTTCTTGTAGTGGGGGATTCCGACGGCGATGGGCGCCTTGTTTTCCACCGCAGGGGAATTACCTTTTTCCGCTTCGGCGAAAACGCCGTTGGAAACGGAATGAGTGCAGACAAGGAGCAAAACCAGTGCGAATAAAACGATTGTTCTGATTTTATGGTCTTTCATGTCCCCCCTCTTGGGTCCGGTACACCGGATGAACTATGGAAAGGTGAAAATCCCCTCGGCCTCACCTGAAAATGGTCTCTCTTCTGAAGGGCTGTGGAAAAAAGTTTTTCTCCCTGTCCCCCGGAAAATGGTAAGGCTTGATAGCATGGTACGACGGGAAGCGAAAGCTGAAAATCGGGAGGATTCTGATTGTTCTGTCGGAAGATTTCTTACAGGCTGAGCGGCCAATTCGGGATTACGGCTCGATGAGGCGGTTCTGTATGGCGAAACGCGCCAGTTCCGCGTTGTTCCTCAGGTTGAGCTTCTTCAGCAACCGTGAGCGGTAGGTGTCCACGGTCTTCACGCTGATGCAGAAATCTTCTGCTATCTCGCGGTTGCTGTGGCCAAGCGCCAGCCGCCTGAGAACCTGAACTTCGCGGTTCGACAGCATATCCAGGGGAGAGCGGGTACCTTTTCCTCTGGCAAGGTGAACGGCCAGAGATTCGGCCGCCGAATCGCTTATGTAGCGCCCGCCGGCGTAAACCTTCCGGATCGCCTTGATGAGCTGTTCGGCCGCCGAACGTTTGGTGATGTATCCCCGGGCTCCTGCACCGATCGCTCGCACCACGTACTGATCTTCTTCGTGCATGGTGAGGACGAGAATGGGAAGTTTCGGGAAGTGGGCAAGGAGCTGGCTGATAACTTCCAGGCCGTCTATGCCGGGCATGGAGATGTCGATGACTGCAACGTCGGGAGTGGCTTCATGGGCCTTGTCGATGGCCTCCCGGCCGTCTTCCGCCTCTGCCACAACCGTCATGTCCCCCGCCCCTTCGATGAGGCGGCGAAGGCCTGACCGAACGATGCTGTGATCGTCTGCCAGGAGAATCCTGATCAATGGGAAACCTCGCTTTTTCCCCGAAGGGGTGCGGTAAAGGTTACATGCGTCCCCTCACCGGGTCTGGAGATTATTTCCAATCTCCCGTCCACCAGGTTTGCGCGCTCGCGCATCCCTGCCGCGCCGAGACCCTCCGTCTCATCTAGCACCCGGGTGTCGAAACCGTGGCCGTTGTCCTCTACCGACAGCGTCAGTGCCCCGTCCCTGGATCCGAGGGTGACGGTTACCCGGGAAGCGCTTGCGTGTCGTGCCACGTTTGTGAGCGTCTCCTGGGCAATCCGGTACGCCGCTGTCGACACCGATTCGCTCACCTCGGGAAGATGCTGATGATGAAAATTACAGGTGATGTTCGTTCGCCTTTCGAAGTCTGTGGTGTACCAGTCGAGGGCATCGATGAGGCCCAGGTCGTCCAGGATCCCCGGGCGGAGACGGGTTGCCATGCTCCTCACCTCGTCGATGGCCCTGTCGATGAGCTCGCACATCGCCCCTGCCCTCTCCGAAGCGGCCAGGTCAGCACCTTCTAGCTGTTCCCTGAGCCATACCGAATCCATTCGGAGGGCGGTGAGCACCTGGCCGAGCTCGTCGTGGAGCTCCCGGGAGACGGCGGCGCGCTCCTTTTCCTGGCCCTCGAGTATGCTGTCCGAGAGTCTCCTCAGCTGGTCCTGGGCCCTCTTGATATCGGTTATATCTGTTGAAATACCGCACACGCCGAGAGCGGCCCCTCTATCATCGTAGAGAGGGAACTTCACGGACAGGTAAGTGTGAATGCCATCAATCTGCGGAACACGCTCCTCCACCTGCAGGGGTTTACCCTCAGTGAGGACCTTCCGGTCGTTCTGGCCAAACTGGTCGGCAAACTCGCCCGGGAATATGTCGGCATCTATTTTTCCCCTGATGTCTTCATTACGAACCCCGAAGAGCTCCTCGTAGCGAGAATTGATGAAGGTATAGTGGCCTTTGCTGTCTTTGATGTAGACTACGGCAGGCGTATACCTGAGGATGCTCGTGATCTCCCGTGTACGTTTCCTCACCTGCCGCTCGAGGTCCTTGGTGTAGTGTCTGAGCTCCTCTTCGGCTCTCCTGAGGGCTTCCTCTGCCTCTCTCCGTCTCACGATGTCATGGCTCGCTTTTCGGTAAAGGATGAATACCGAGAGCCCCACGAGAAAGCTGAGAGCCAGGATTATGGGACCCGTTACCCGTATCAGGGAACCGGAAAACTTCCCGAAAATATCTCTCATGTCCCGGAGGTAGATCACATTCCAGCCGGGAAAGTTCTCCACCTCCATCTGGAAGATCATGAATTGTTGTCCCGATTCATCGAACGCCACGTTTCCGTCCCTGATATCCATGCCGATCCAGTCCCACGGGCCGTTCCCGAATTGCTGCGTCCCGGAGATCCTTTCCACCTCTTCGGGGGAGAGCTTCACGAGGGAGCGGTAGAGCCAGTCCTCCCTGTTGGAGATGAAGGTTATTCCGTGTGGGTCCGTGAGAAGGACCGTTCCCTCGTATGCATTTTTGAACTCCTCCTCTATCAGGCTCACGGGGGATTTGATCACGGCCACCCCCATGGGTGCATCCCCCCCATCGCCGAAAACAGGGTAGCTGTAATAGACGCCCCGTTTCTTCGATGTGATCCCCAGGGCCATGTAGGTGGCGGGGCTCCCCTGTATGGCCAGCTCAAAATAAGGACGAAATGAAAAGTTCTCCCCTATGAAACTGTCGGGGTCCAAACGGTTGCTGGAAGCGATGGTGTTGCCCTGAGGGTCCATGAGGTAACAGACGTCCACCTGAAGCGCTTCGGTGAAGTGATCGAGGATCGCATTGGCTTCGTCTCGCGCGCCCGGGCCAGGGTTCTCGAGGGCTTCACGCATCTCCGTTAGCCCGGCGAGGGCTTTCACGGATTTCAGGTTTTCGGAAAGGTACGACGAGAGGGTGTCCTGAATCCGCAGAGCCTCCAGGGCAACCTTCTTTTCCGCTTCTATATACGCTGTCTCCTCCAGGGATGAGTAATACAGGTACCCTGCTGTTGTCACGGAGAGAAATGCCAGAAGTGACAAAACGATGAGTATTACCCTGAGTTTCACTTCTTTCCCATTGCCTCGCTGTTCGGATTTATAAAATCACTATAGCATGAAAAAAACTTATTCTTAGCCGGTGGTTTCCGGTGGCCGGGAAAGATTTTCGAGCAGCGAATGGCTGGAGGCTCCGCTGCGTGGAGGCGGTCTTGCCCGAAAACACACCGGAAAGAATGCATGTAATTGCTGGACCGGATAGATTAATATTGTGTTCCCGGCAATCGAGGATTATAATTCCTTTTTCCGTAAAAATAAAAATTGGTGTAGTGCCCACAAATTGGGGAGGTAGATCATGAAGGACTATAAGTATGACATATCCGAGGAGAAGGATCACTATAAGGTGAAAGCGGTTCTAAAACCCCACAGCAAGAGCGGAAGGCATCAAGACGCTTTGGTCGAAGCTCTCTACAGGCATAAGTTGTTACGGGACGATGACGAGGATTTTCGCTTTGAGTTCGAGAGGAAGGATGATGGTTCGTTGAATGTGTATGCCGTATTTCGCGTGAACAAAACGGAATTGAAATACGAGTTCGATGATGTGAAAGAGGACATGGATGAGATAACGGAGAAAGCGCAGGAAAAATACTGGGACAGCCTGGACTACGCCGAGAGGTTTCTCGCCATGCTGCAGGTGGCCAAGGAGCTGGATATCATTTAACCCGGCAAAAGTTGACGAGCTGACAGATCTCCTCCCTTCCAATTCAATATAGATAACGGTTTCCCGATATCAGTTCCTTGTTTCCCCGTTTTTCTGCTTTCTGTTTTTTCATGGGAAACGAGAAATTAGCAGTTAGTAGTTAGAAGTTATGAATGATAAATTTATTGTTTTCCTCTGAACGTAGGACGCTGAACTCTGAACTGGTTTTCTATTCCACACTCCGCATTCCAAGTTCCGCATTACCATTCACTCCAATATTGCTGCTCTCTGTAGTTCTGGTTTACCGGAGCCCAGGCTCTTTGGATGCTCGGCTGCTCAAAATATCTGTTTATTAATTAGAAATGAAGAATGAGGAATTCGGGTATTTCAGCTCATCTGTCTTGAATCTACGTATGAGCCGCTTTCCACCTCTTCCGGAAGACGATCGATTATTTTCAGAAGCCTTTCCGCTGCCTGGTCGGGTGTCATCAGTTCCGGTGTTCCCCGCTTGCTCTTCATGCGATCGATCGTGGGGAAGGTATCGTCGCTCGGCAGGGACATGACGGCCTGCAGCATGGGGGTGTCGATGAGGCCGGGGGCAAGGGCGGTGAAATGCGTGACCGGGAGTTCTCTCGAGTAGAGCCTCATCAGCATGTTCAGTGCGGCCTTCGACAGCGAGTAGGCGTTCCATCCCCGGTGTCCCGTGATGGATGCCCCCGTGGAGATGGCTATCACCTGAGACGGGGGCACTCTTCTCGAACAGAGAAAATCCAGGATCACCTTGTTCGCCCAGACGTTCACGTCCATGACGCTCTTTATGAGCTCGAGGGGTGTATCTCTCGTGTCACCGAATCTCCCTGTCGTACCGGCGTTCAGTAACGCGAGATCAAGTTTGACTTTCTCGGGTAGCAGCAGCTCCAGGGTTTCCGGGATCGACGCGTGCTCGGCGAGATCGACAGAGCCGTGACGGAAACTCCCTCCCTCGCTGAGATCCGGTGGTTTTCTCCGGCTGAGCCCGTAAACGGTCCATCCGGCAAAGAGATACTTTCTCGCGAGAGCCAATCCCAGCCCCGAACTGACGCCGGTTACGAGAACGGATCTTTTCGTCGGCTTGTCCGATTCTTCCTTTTTCATCGCTCACTCGAAATACGTGGGGATCCGATTCCCCCTGGGTTCAAATATCTTTCAGCCGCTTGTTTGCCGGAGACCTCTCGATCGTATCGCTGAAAGCTATCAGAACCTCCGAGAGCTCCTTCATCTCCTCCGTCCGGGCGACGGGGATGCTGTCGGTCCCGTAATCGGAAAGTGCATCCAGCACGAATTTAACGGTGAGAATATCGGTGCTGAGGGCAGGCTGGTAAGCAACCGTGTCCCCTTCGTTGAGTACAATCTGGGAAACGACCCCCGCATTTACCAGGTTATAGAGTAACTGGCGGACGAGGCGAATGGGGATCTCGAGTTCCCGGGAGATAGCGTTCTCATCCAGGGGCTTTTCACCGTTCGAGAAGTGCTTCACCAGCAGGTGGGTGACTCTCAGGCTCAGTAGCTTCTTGAAAGAATTGCTCACTTTGAGGCAATCGGGCTCGAACTCGTAAGTGTGGACGTTTTGATGGGCGAAGGAGAGCTCTCCGCCGGAGAGGATAATGATCCAGCTCACCTGCAGCCAGATGAGGAAGAGGGGCAGTGCGGCGAAACTTCCGTAGATCGCGTTGTATT
>JABAOH010021411.1_pt2 | contig 22284 bp, 20 predicted proteins | sample 7062181 | NCBI WGS metagenome assembly JABAOH01 (sample SAMN14538630, study PRJNA623070) | marine sediment metagenome | biome: marine biome [ENVO:00000428]; feature: marine pelagic biome [ENVO:01000023]; material: deep marine sediment [ENVO:00002113]; isolation source: pool of 5 deep marine... | reverse complement strand
CGGGCTTCGCGCATGGCCTGCGGATCGGAACGGGCGATCTCCTCGATATCCATGCCGCCGGTCGCGGAGAACATGACCAGTGGCCCCTTGCTCGACGGGTCGTTGAGAACCGCGGCATAGAGCTCGCGCGTAATCTGCGCCTGCTCTTCGACCAGCAGGCGTTCGACGCGGTGCCCGCCGATATCCATGCCGAGAATCCGGCTCGCCGCCTCGCGCGCCTCGCCGGCACTCGCCGCGGCGACGATGCCGCCCGCCTTGCCGCGCTTGCCCGTCGGCACCTGGGCCTTGATCACGACCGGACCCAGCTCGGCGGCGATGTCGGCGGCCTGCTCGGGTGACAGAGCCACGCGCCCGCTCGGCACGTCGATGCCCGAGGCGGCCAGTAGCGGCTTCGATGCGTGCTCCTCGAAGTTCAACGCCCGTAGCGCTTCCAGTAGGAGCCGAAAAGCGCCTCCTCGCTCGGCTTGTCCTCGGGGATTGTCGTCGCGAGGTGCGTGATGTTGATGAAGTGCCGATAGTTCAGATTTTCGCTGATGCTGTTACCGCCCCAGGTGCCGCAGCCCATGCTCAGCGTGAAATTGAGACCGCTGTCGAAGCCACCACCGTTTCCGAAGGTGTGCGCCTGATTGACCAGCACGCGCACCACATCCACCTCTTCAGCGACGCGGCGTGCATGGGACAGATCCCCGGTGTGAATGCCGCAGGAGTGCCCGCGTCCCTTGACGTCGAGGATACGCCGTACCTTGGCGATCGCGTCGTCGAGGTTGGCGGCACGGTAGACGCTCAGGACGAGCGCGAGCTTCTCGTCGCAGAACGGGTGCTCCGGGCCGATGGCGCTCTCCTCGACCATGAGGAAGCGGGCCTTCTGCGCCCTCTCGTCGAGACCCGCCTCACGCGCGAACACGTCCGCGTCCTTGGCGATGACCTTGCGATTGAGGTGGCCGTCTACCCACAGCGTAGCGGCGATGGCACGCTTCTCGTCGTCGTCGGCGAGATAACCCCCGGCCCTGGCGAGCGCCTCGAGCGCGGCATCGTAGACGGCGTCGAGGATCACCACCGAGTTCTCCGACGAGCACGACGTCGCGTTGTCGAACGTTTTCGAAGCGCAGATTTTCGCAGCCGCATCGTCCAGATCGGCGCTCGCGTCGATAATCACCGGCACGTTGCCGGCGCCCACGCCGATGGCGGGCTTGCCGCTCGAGTACGCCGCGCGCACGTTGCTCTGCGAGCCCGTCACCACCGTGAGGTCGCAGGCCTGCATCAGCGCATGGGTGAGCGCCTTGTTCACGGGCGCGGGCAACACCTGGACGAGATCCTCGGGCGCATCGATCCTGGCAAGCTCGGCGCGCATCAGCGCCACGGTGCGGGTGGTGGTGGCGAGTCCCGCGGGCGAGGGCGCGATGATGACCGCGTTGCGCCCCTTCACGGCCATCATCGCCTTGTTCACGGGCGTCGCCGCGGGATTCGTCGACGGCGTCACCGCGGCCACCACGCCCACGGGTTTCGCGTACTTGACGATGCCGAGATCGGGATGCTCCTCGATGACCCCGACGGTCCTCGCGCGCATGAGGTCGCGCAGCGTGCCGAAGGTCTTGCGCTGGTTCTTGGTGATCTTGTCGTCGACGTTGCCGAGGCCGGTGTCCATGACCGCCATCTCGGCGAGCTCGCGGGCATGCTCGGGCTTGTAGATGGACCAGGCAAGCGCTGTGACCGCCTCGTCGACGCGCGCCTGGTCGGCGTCGCTGAACCGATCCATGGCGGCGCGCGCCCGTGCCACCAGGGCCGCGACCCGCTCGCTCTCGTCGGCCGCATCGGCGGGCCGCATACTGGGCGCTCGACGGCTCATGGATAGTCCCCCGGGATGTGCTTACAGCGTTTGACCGTACCACATCGCCCGCTCGCGGAAAAAGGCGGCCCCCCCGGGAGCTTGCGCCCCGTCGCCCCCTGATTCAATTGACTTTTTCACGGCACCACCCTACCGTTGGCTTCCTCGACACGGCCGCGAGGGGGTACCGCCTCGTGCGGGCCGGAGCCGTGTCGCGACACGATAACAAGGCGCCGTTGTGGCCAAGCTGCTCGATATAAAGAATCTGCGCACCCAGTTCCGGACCTCTGGCGGTGTCGTCAAGGCCGTCGACGGCATCAGCTACGACGTCGAGGAGGGCGAGACCGTCGCCATCGTCGGCGAGTCGGGCTGCGGCAAATCCGTGAGCGCCATGTCCGTCCTGCGGCTCATTCCCGATCCGCCCGGCCGCATTGTCGAGGGCTCCATCGAGTTCCAGGGACGCGATCTGCTGCAGCTGAGCGCCGAGGAAATCCGCAAGATTCGCGGCGCCCAGATCTCCATGGTCTTCCAGGAGCCCATGACCTCGCTCAACCCGGTCCTGAGCATCGGGCAGCAGCTGACCGAGACTATCTGCCTGCATCTCGGCGTCAGCGAACAGGAGGCCAACAAGCGATCCCGTGACCTGCTCGGCATGGTGGGCATCTCCGATGCCGCCCGGCGGCTCAAGCAGTATCCGCATCACCTGAGCGGCGGCATGCGCCAGCGCGTCATGATCGCGCTCGCTCTGAGCTGCGAGCCCAAGCTGATCATTGCCGATGAGCCCACCACGGCTCTCGACGTCACTATCCAGGCGCAGATCCTGGAGCTCATGAAAGATTTGTCGCGACGCCTCGGCGTCGCGCTCATTATCATCACGCACAATCTCGGCGTGGTGGCGCGTTACGCCGATCGCGTGAACGTCATGTACGCAGGCAAGATCGTCGAGATGGGCTCCGCGGAGCAGGTTTACCACAATCCCCAGCATCCCTACACGGTGGGTCTGCTGGCATCGGTGCCGCGCATGGATCAGCATCGCGGCAAGCGACTCGTGCCCATCGAGGGCCAGCCGCCGGATCTGACCCGGCTCGACGCCGGCTGCGCCTACCGGGCGCGCTGCCGTTGGGCCGTCGATCGCTGCACAGCCGAGATTCCCCCGCTCGAAGAGCTGGCTGACAAGCAGTTCGCGGCCTGCTGGCGCTCAGGCGAGATGCAGGCTCTGCGCAGGGAGGCGTCATGAGCAGCGTGCAGCCCCTCCCCGCATCGGAGCCATCGAGCTTCAAAAAGGTCCAGAAGGGCGAGACGCTCATCGAGATCAGGAACCTCAAGATGTACTTCCCGGTCCTCGAGGGCATCGTGTTCCAGAAGGCCATCGCCCACGTGAAGGCCGTCGACGACGTCAGCTTCGAGATCAAGAAAGGTGAGACCCTCGGGCTGGTGGGTGAATCGGGCTGCGGCAAGACCACCACGGGGCGCTGCATCCTGCAGCTCGAGCACCCGACGGCCGGCGACATCATCTTCGAGGGCGTCAACCTGAACGAGCTCGACCAGAAGGGCCTGATCCCGGTACGGCAGAAGATTCAGGTCATTTTCCAGGACCCCTACAGCTCGCTCAATCCGCGCATGAAAATAGGCGAGATCATCGGCGAGCCCATGAAAGTCCACGGCATCCAGCCGGACCCGGGCAAACGCCGCCAGCGGGTTGCCGAGCTGCTGTCCATCTGCGGACTCAATCCCGCATTCGCCGAACGCTACCCCCACGAGATGAGCGGCGGGCAGCGCCAGCGCGTCGGCATTGCCAGAGCGCTGTCGCTGAATCCGGAATTCATTATCTGCGACGAGGCCGTATCGGCCCTCGACGTGTCGATCCAGGCTCAGGTCATCAACCTGCTGGAAGACCTTCGCGAAGAGTTCGACCTCACCTATCTGTTCATCGCCCACGATCTCAGCGTCGTGCACCACCTGAGCAACCGGGTCGCCGTGATGTACCTGGGCAAGATGGTGGAGCTCGCGGAGTCGGACGAGCTCTTCGACAACCCCATGCACCCCTATACCGAGGCACTGCTTTCCGCAGTGCCCGTGCCGGACCCGACGACCGAGAAACAGCGCCGGCATCAGGTCCTCCAGGGGGAGGTGCCGAGCCCCATGAACCCGCCCAGCGGCTGCGTCTTCCACCCGCGCTGCCCGCTGGCGGTGGACAGTTGCCGCCAGGTCGTGCCGCCCCTCGAGGAGAAGCGGCCGGGCCATTGGGTGGCATGCACGCAGGTGTGATAGCCTTGCATGTTGTGCCAATGGACGGGTGCCGCGGCGCCCGGTAATCGAGCAACAACCATACGACAACCATGAAGGAGGAGAGCACAATGAGACGTTTCGGTCCCAAGCTCGCTACCGCCGTCCTTGTCGGCTGCGCTCTTGCCCTCGGCATCGCCGGGCAGGCATCGGCAGACATGCCGCAGCGGGGCGGTATCTTGAACTTCGTAGTGGGGAGCAAAATCCCCTCCTACGATCTCCACAAGGAGACCACGTTCGGCGTCATCCACCCGATCTCGCCTTTCTACAGCCTGCTGATACGGGTCAATCCCGACAATCCGCAGTCGGCCACGGACTTTGTCTGCGATGTGTGCGAAGGCAGCGTCCCCGCGCCAACCAACGGCGGCAAGACCTACACCTTCAAGATCCGCAAGGACATCAAGTTCCACGACGGCACGCCGTTGAGCTCCGCCGATGTCAAGGCCACCTTCGACAAGATCATCTTCCCGCCCGAAGGCGTTCCGAGCGCCCGCAAGGCGTTCTTCAAGATGGTCAAGTCGGTGGAAGCGCCGGATGACTCCACGGTAGTGTTCAACCTGGACTTTCCGTCGGGCGCCTTCATCCCGGCCCTCGCGACGCCTTTCAACATCATCATGTCGAAGGCGAAGCTCGACCAGGATATAGGCTGGTACGCGAAGAACGTCATGGGCTCGGGCCCCTTCGTGTTCGTCGAGCACCAGCCGGGATCGTTCGTATCCGGCAAGCGCTACGATAACTATCACCACAAGGGCCAGCCCTATCTGGACGGCTACAAGGCCATTGCCGCGCCCAAGATGGCGGTACGCCTGCAGGCCATCCGCGGTGACCGCGCGGCCATCGAGTTCCGCGGCTTCCCGCCCAAGGCCCGTGACGATCTGGTGAACGCCCTCGGCGACAAGATCACGGTCCAGGAGAGCGACTGGAACTGCGTGCTGCTGTCAACGCCGAACCAGCAGCGCAAGCCCTTCGACGATGCGCGCGTGCGCCAGGCGCTGACGCTCGGGGTCGACCGCTGGGGCGGCTCCAAGTACCTGTCCCAGATCGCCATCGTCAAGACGGTCGGCGGAGTCGTGTATCCCAACCACCCGCTGGCGGCGACCAAGGACGAGCTGACGAAGCTCAAAGGGTACGGCACCGACCTGGAGGCCTCCCGCGCCGAAGCGAAAAAGCTGCTGGCCGAGGCCGGGCAGTCGGGCCTGTCCTTCGAGCTGCACAACCGCGGCGTAGACCAGCCGTACAAGGTGGTGGGCACCTGGCTCATCGACCAGTGGGCCAAGGCCGGCATGAAGGTCAAGCAGCGCGTGCAGCCGACCCCGCCCTTCTACGCGACGCTTCGCAAGAAGAAGGACTTCGACGTCTCCATCGACTTCAACTGCCAGTCGGTGATCAACCCGATAGCCGACGTCACGAAGTTCCTGGGCAGCGCCGGCAACAACTACGGCCAGTACGAGGATGCGGAGCTCGAGAAAATCTACGACAAGCTGCTCCGCTCCGGTGACGAAGCCGAGCAGCGTGCGCTCATGCGCCAGTACGAGACCCGCGCCATCAGCGACCAGGCGCACATCGGCGTCACCCTGTGGTGGTACAAGATCAATCCGCACCGCTCCTACGTGAAGGGGTGGAAGATTGCTCCGAGCCACTACTTGAACCAGCAGCTGGACAACATCTGGCTGGACAAGTCGTTGATGTAGTCACGCGTTTTGCCGGCGCCCTTCGGGGCGCCGGCAACGTTTCGGCCGACATCGGACTGCCATGTACAAGTACGTCGTAAAACGCCTGCTGATGATGATCCCGACGCTGATCGGGGCGGCGGTGCTCGTATTCCTGCTCCTGCGGGCGATCCCCGGGGACGTTTGCGAGGTGCGCCTGGCAGGCACTGGACTCTATGCCGATCCGGCCGAGATCGAGCTCTGCCAAAAAAGCCTGGGCCTCGACAAGCCGCTGATCCTCGGCCTCGACACCCAGTTCACCGATTTCGTCGGTGGCTACTTCACCTTCGATCTCGGCGAATCCATGTGGACCGGCAAGCCCATCACCTACGAGATCGGTCTTCGCTTCAAGCTGTCGCTGCAGATGGCCATCATGGCTACCGTCGTGGCGGTCGCCATCGCGATTCCGCTCGGCATCATCTCGGCGGTCAAGCAGGACACCTGGATCGACTACGCGGTGCGCGCGTTCAGCATCGCCGGCATCGCGATACCCTCTTTCTGGCTCGGCATCATGATCATTCTGGGTCTGCTGATTTTCACCCAGGCCTGGCTCGGCGAGCCCTGGATGCCGCCCATAGACTATGTCTCGCCGCTGGAAGATCCGTGGCGTAATCTGTCGCAGCTCATCTGGCCGGCGGTGGCCACGGGCTACCGCTACTCGGCGGTGGCGACGCGCATGACCCGCTCGGCCATGCTCGAGGTGCTGCGCGAGGACTACGTGCGCACCGCGCGCGCCAAAGGGTTGATGGAAAAGGTCATCATCAACCACCACGCGCTCAAGAACGCGCTGCTGCCGGTGGTCACCATCATCGCCATCGAGTTCGCCTTCCTGATCGGCGGCCTGGTGGTCACCGAGCAGGTGTTCAATTTGAACGGCCTCGGCAAGCTGTTCGTCGAGTCCGTGGGCAATCAGGACTTCGCCCTTACCCAGCAGCTGGTGATGCTGGTGGTGCTGGTGTTCGTCTTCACCAACCTGGTGGTCGACGTCTTCTACGCCTGGCTCGATCCCCGCATTCGCTACAGCTGATGGCCAGGAGTCAACGGTGATCCGCCATGGCAACACCTGAGGTCTACATCGACAGCGAAGGGCTGGCAGAGGACCAGCGCTCGCTGCTCGGCAAGCTCGCAGGCCTTTGCCGGCGCCAACCGCTCGGCGCCGCCGGCGCGCTGGTGGTCATCGCGATGATCGTGATGGCCGTTTTCGCAAACTTGATCTCGCCCTACGATCCCGAGCTCGCGGCCTTCGAGAACATGCTTCAGGCGCCCAACGCCGACTACTGGTTCGGCACCGACCAGTTCGGCCGCGACATTCTCACGCGCCTCATCTACGGCGCCAGAACGGCGCTCTTCGTGGGCTTTACCTGCGCCTTCATCGGCGCCACCGGCGGGCTGGTGCTGGGTGTCGCGAGCGCCTATTTCGGCGGCCGCTTCGACCTGATCCTGCAGCGCATCATGGACGTGTTCATGGCATTCCCGCTGATCATCCTGGCGCTGGCGGTGGTCGCGACCCTCGGCACCGGCATCCAGAACGTCATCATCGCCATCACCATACCGTTCATCCCGCAGTGCGCCCGGGTGGTGCGCTCGAGCGCACTGTCCATCCGCGAGATACCCTACGTGGACGCGGCACGCGCCTGCGGCTTCTCCGACCTGCGCATCATCCTCAGGCACATGGCGCCGAATGTGATGGCACCGTACCTGATCATGCTGACCACCTTCGTGGGCCAGGCGATCCTCCTGGAAGCCTCGCTCTCGTACCTGGGGCTGGGGGTGCAGGAGCCCACGCCGGCGTGGGGCCTGATGCTGCAGGGCGGCGCCGAGGAGTACGCCGAGAGCGCGCCCTGGGTGCCCATCTTCCCGGGCATCGCCATCTCTCTGGCGGTGTTCGGCTTCAACCTGTTCGGCGACGCCCTGCGGGACCTGCTCGATCCGAAGCTGCGGAACCGCTAGCGGAATCCGTCCCGCCAGGGGCGGGTCTCGTCAGCGATGGGCGCCCTGCGCACCGGCGACTCGCCTTGCTTGCAAAGCGGTTACAAAAAACTCGCGCCGGCGGCGCCGAGGCGATTGCCTCACGGGCTAATTCAGCTAAAGTGTTGAAGAGTGGCTGAATTTCTCCCGGCCACCACGTGTGACTCGTGTGCCCTTCCTCACCCGTCCGGCACGCCAAGAATACGACACGGCACGTCAAAATAATGATTTGCGTAGGGGCAAACGACCGATGCATCAGGAGAGCTCGTTAAGAAGCCGTAAGTCTCTTCCCACTGGTCACCAGCTACTTTCATACAGGATCGAGAGCGTCCTCGGCGCTGGTGGATTCGGGATCACCTATCTCGCAACCGACACCAACCTGAATCGCGCCGTCGCGATCAAAGAGTATTTCCCCGAGCAGCTCGCGAGCCGCGACGACGAAGGCAATATTCACGCGACCTCGGAAAAGGAATCGAGCGCCTTCGTCTGGGGCCGCGAACGATTTCTCAAAGAAGGGCAGATTCTCGCCCGGTTCAGCAATCCATATATTGTCTCTGTGCTCGATTTCTTCGAGCTCCACAACACCAGCTACATGGTGATGGAGTACGAGAGCGGCGAGTCGTTGAAGTCCATCATCCGCGAGGGTCGCCGGCTTTCCGAGGGCGATGTTCTCGAGATCCTGCTGCCGCTGCTGCGATCGCTGGCGCGCTTCCACAACGAAGGCTTCATTCACCGCGACATCAAGCCTGCCAATATTCTCATCCGCCGCGACGGCACGCCGGTGCTGCTGGATTTCGGATCCGCACGGCAGACCGTCTCCGGTGAGCGGCTCTCGCTCACGAGCCTGGTTTCACCCGGCTACGCACCGGTCGAACAGTACTCGGACAAGGGCGCTCATCAGGGGCCATGGACGGACATCTACGCGCTCGGCGCCACCTTCTACCACCTTTTGACCGGCCGCATGCCGGCCACCGCGATGGAGCGAACTGCGAGCCTTCACGATGGCAGCGATCCGTTGACGCCGGCCAGCGTGCTGGCCCGGGGCGCGTACTCCGAAGAGCTGCTGAAGGCCATCGACATTTCCATGAAGCTCATGGAGCACGAACGCCCGCGCAGCGTCTCCGAGCTGCTCGAGCTTCTGCCGGGCGGGGGTTCGACGGTCGGCACCGTTACCGAAACCGGTAACACGACCCGGGCGGTTTCTCCGTCCACCACCCGTCAGGTGACGCCTGCTTACGCGCGCAGCCGCATCATCGACCGCCACGCGGCCACGGAAATCAATCCCGAGGTCGATCAGTCGAACACGGCGACGGCGCCGACGACGGCAACGCTTTCGAGCAATGCTGAACGGAGCTCGCTCTACAGCCAGATTTCGGCCCAGATGATGGGCAAGCGTTCCAAGCGTCTGCTCATCGTCGATGACGACGCGCGCGTCTGCCGACTGGTAAAACGCGTCTCCGAGGGCATCGGCTTTCACACGTACGCCACCGACAACCCGGTGGATTTCCCCATCGCCTATCAGGGCTTTCGACCCGATGTCATCGTGCTCGATCTGCAGATGGGGCACTCGGACGGCGTCGAGCTGCTGCGCTATCTCGCCGACCAGGGCGCCGAGGAAGCCATCGTCCTGATGAGCGGTGTCGACCAGAGAATCATCGATACGGCCGCCAGACTCGGCAAGTCCCTGGGGCTCAACATCGTCAACGTTCTGAACAAACCCATCGACATCAACGTTCTGCGCACGGAGCTCGGCCCTCTCGCCGAGGGCACCGTGACGCTCGGTCCGGGCGGGCCGCTGCACGAGAGGGATCTCGAGCGGGCCATCCTGGAGAATCAGATTACGGTCCACTACCAGCCAAAGATCGCGCTCAAGTCCGGACGCGTGACCGGCGTCGAGGCGCTGGTGCGCTGGCGGCAGTCCAGCGAAGATCTCATCCCGCCCGATCGCTTCATTCCGCTCGCGGAGAAGACCGGTCTCATCGATGCGCTCACCCAGCGTGTTCTGGAGACGGCGCTTGCCGACGCCCGTACCTGGAGCGACAAGTGGCCGGAGCTCAACCTCGCGGTCAACCTCTCGCCTTCGATGCTGTCGAACCTGGAGCTGCCGGATCGCATCGCCAGCATTGTGCGCTCCTACGATATGGATCCGGGACGGTTGATACTGGAAGTCACCGAAAGCGGCGCCATGCAGAGGCCGGACCAGACGATGGAAATTCTCGCGCGTCTGCGCCTGAAGGGGGTGCAGCTGTCCATCGATGATTTCGGCGCCGGGCACTCGTCCCTGCTGCAGCTCTATCGCCTGCCCTTCGGCGAGCTCAAGATCGAGCGCTCCTTCGTCATCGACGCGCTCGACAGCCAGGAGGCGGCGACCATCATCCATGCCACCATCGAGCTCGGGCATCGGCTGGGGCTCAAGGTCGTGGCCGAGGGCGTCGAGGACAAGCTCACCGCCGAGTGGCTCGCGCAGCTGCAGTGCGACATCGGCCAGGGCAATTTCTTCTCCGTCGCCCTGCCCTCGCCGGAGTTCCTGGCATGGATGGACCACTGGGCCGGCAACCAGAGCGCCGAGTCGACGCCCAGGCGCGGCGACCAGTCGCCCGGCTCGGACGCCGTGGTCAGTCTGTCGGCCTGAGGCCGCCACCCGCGGTGATCGCGATCACCGCGGGGATTGCATTCATCCGTCAGGCAGCGGAGCGGTACTCGGCATCGTTGCCGACAGCGGCCTTGGCGATGCCCTCCACGCCGGCGACAACCCCCGAGCGCAGGGAAGATCCGAGCGCGTCGACGGCCGTGCCGCGATACATGCTGTCGACGAGCTCTGCCACCTGATCCCGGCGCAAGCCGATATCTCTCAGCAACCGATCGTCGAGACGGTAGAGATCCCGGCGCGCCGCGCGGCGCGCACGGGCACCGTGCACACGGGCCAGCAGACGGCCGAGCGCGCTGCTCGTGCCGCGTGCCAGAGCCTCGAGCGCCGCCCCCAGCATCTCCCCGCGCCGCAGCCAGGTCCTCGCCGCTGGTAAGTGCGCCGAAGCGCTTTTCTCCGGGTCGTTCATGGAAAACCTCCAAAAGGGTTGAGACGGAAATCCTATGTTGCGATGCAACATGGCACTTCCCGGGGGCAAAATCAAGACGGCGGGGACCCGCCGGGCCGGCTCGGCGCGGTCGCGCAAGGCTCGTGTGCGCTGCGCGGACAGGCTATGCTGCCGACCCTCTCACAAGCCCGGGATCCGAGGCTCACTGCCGTGACGCGCATCGCCATCCTCGACGACTATCAGAACGTGGCCCTCGACTGCGCCGACTGGGAAGCGATCCCCGGCAGCCCCGAGATCGTGGTGTTTCGCGAGCACCTGGCCGACGAGGATGCCGTCGCCGAGGCGCTCGCCGACTTCGACGTGGTCGTCGCGATGCGCGAGCGCACGCCGTTTCCCGCGAGCCTCATCGAGCGCTTGCCCAAGCTGCGGCTGCTCATCACCACGGGCATGCGCAACCTGGCCATCGACATGGGGGCCGCAGCGGCGCGCGGCGTGCCCGTGTGCGGCACCGCGCTGCTGCCCTACGCGGCGTTCGAGCACGCCTGGGCGCTCATTCTCGCCCTGGTCAAACGCATTGCGCGCGAAGATCGCCTGATGCGCGAAGGCGGCTGGCAGGCGGGCGTCTCCGAAGGTCTGCACGGCAAGACGCTCGGCGTGCTCGGGCTCGGCAAGCTCGGCGCCAAGGTGGCGCGGGTCGCCCACGCCTTCGACATGCGCGTCATCGCCTGGAGCCAGAACATGACCGACGCGCAGGCGGCCGAGCACGGCGCCACCCGCGTCGAGAAGGACGATCTGTTCCGCGAGGCCGACATCGTCACGATCCACTTGATTCTCAGCGAGCGGACGCGCGGGCTCGTTGGGGCGCGCGAGCTCTCGCTCATGAAGCCGAACGCGATGCTGGTCAACACCTCGCGAGGACCCATCGTCGACGAAGCGGCACTCATCGAGGCGCTGCGCGCGGGCCGCATCGCCGGCGCCGGCCTCGACGTCTACGACACCGAGCCCCTGCCGGCCGACCATCCCCTGCGCGATCTCGCCAACACCGTGCTCACCGGCCACACCGGCTACGTCATGCTCGAGAACTACGAGCTCAGCTATTCGCAGGCCGTCGAGGACATCCGGGCATGGCTCGCCGGCGATCCCGTGCGGGTACTCAATGACGTGGGTGAGAGGACGTGACGGCGATGAGTGCCATCGCCGAGGTCAAGGCACTCGCGTTCGACGTCTTCGGGACAGTGGTGAACTGGCGCACCGGCATCACCGAAGAGGGTCGCGCCTTCGGTCGTGAGAAGGGTATCGACGTCGACTGGGAAGCGTTCGCCGACGCCTGGCGCGGGAGGTATCAACCGTCGATGTCCCGTGTGCGAGAGGGTGAGATCCCGTGGACCAACCTCGACAGCCTGCACCGCGCGAGCCTCGACGCGCTGCTCGAGGAGTTCGCGGTTACCGGCCTCGACGAGCGAGAAAAAGATCATCTGAACCGCGCCTGGCATCGGCTGCCACCCTGGCCGGACAGCGTCGAGGGCCTGACCCGTCTCAAGCGCCGCTACGTCATCGCCACGCTCTCCAACGGCAATGTCGCCCTGCTCGTCAATATGGCCAAGAACGCCGGGCTTCCCTGGGACGCCGTGCTCGGGGCCGAGGTGGCGCGCCATTACAAGCCGCAACCGCAGGCCTATCTCGTCACCGCCGAGCTTCTCGGTCTCGCCCCCCACGAATGCATGCTGGTCGCCGCACACAACGACGACCTGGTGGCCGCCGGCACGCTCGGATTTCGCACTGCATTCGTGCCGCGGCCGTCGGAGTACGGACCCGATCAGAAAACCGATCTCGAAGCCGAGCACGAATTCGATCTGGTGGCCGCATCGTTCGTGGATCTCGCCGAGCAGCTCGGCTGCTGAGCACCCGCGAGCACACACTCAAGCCGCTTTCAAGCGTGCGCCGTTGTGAACGCCGACAAAACGCTGCACGCCACAAACTAATCGCTACCATTGCACTCGACGCTTGGTCTAGAATCGCGGATGGCAATTCAGCCACTCAGCTGGGAGATCGATGAAACATGGCCACTGCGAAAAAGAAGCGCGCCAAGCGATCTGGGGGAGCAAAGAGTGCTTCGGCCGGCGCGGCCAGCGCCCAGAAATCCATCAAGGCTTTGCTCGACGAGGCGGAAAAAAGAGGCGATACGTTACTGCGGGAGGTGCAGGATCAGTTCGAAACGCTGAGACACAGGATTTCCGCGGCTGCGGGCTCCGCAGCCGACACGGCGACGACGATGACGGAGAGTCAGCTCGGCCACGAGGTCTCGACGCTGGTCGCCAGCGCCATGGAGCACGTCAGGGAAGCCGGTGAGGCTTCCTCGCAGGCCATCACCGAGGCGTTAGAGGTGATGCGCCAGAGGGCGGCCAGCGCCGCCGCCGCGGCCAGGAAGCAGGTCAAGAAGAAGACCAAGAAGAAAACCAAGAAAAAGACCAAGAAAAAGGCTGCGAAGAAAAAGGCCAGCAAGAAAAAGGCCGGCAAGAAAAAGACCGCCAAAAAGAAGGCCACCAGGAAGAAAACCGCCAAGAAAAAGACTGCCAAGAAGAAGGCCGGCAAAAAGAAAACCGCGAAAAAGAAGGCTGCCAAGAAGAAGCGTCGCCGTTGACGCCAGGCCAAGAGTGTTCGTCGCCGTCCGGAGCAGGGCCAATGCGCCCGTCCGGCGGCGGCGTACTCGCTCATGGCGACGCTTCGGGCCGCACGAGTCTCAAACCGCCCGAGCCCAGGATCGACACACAATGAGTCCAGCCACAAGATTGCGCGAGCTGCTTGCCTCGCCAGAAATTCTCGTCATGCCCGGCTGCTACGATGCCATGTCCGCACGGCTCATCGAACATGCCGGTTTCAAAGCCACCTTCATGGGTGGTTTCGCGGTGTCGGCAGCGCGCATCGGCATGCCCGATACGGGACTCATCTCCTACGCGGAGATGCTGGACCAGGGAGCCAATATCTGCTCGGCGGTTTCCATCCCCGTCATCGGCGACGGAGATACCGGCTATGGTAACGCGCTCAACGTTCAGCGCACGGTGCGCGGCTACGCTCGCGCGGGCTTCGCCTGCGTGATGATCGAGGATCAGGTGGCGCCGAAGCGCTGCGGCCACACGCGCGGCAAGCGGACCGTGGACCGTGACGAAGCGTTCGCGCGGCTCCGGGCGGCCGTCGATGAGCGCGATGCCGGCACCGACATACTCATCATGGCGCGCACCGATGCCAACGCCACCGAAGGTTTCGACGAAGCGCTCGAGCGCGCCCGCATATTCACCGAGATCGGCGTCGATATCACTTTTCTCGAAGCGCCCCTCGACGAGGCGCAGATGCGCGCCTACTGCGAGGGTGTACCGGGACCAAAGATGGCCAACATGGTCGAGCAGGGCGACACACCGGTGCTGAGCCCCAAGGCCCTGCAGGACATCGGCTACAAGATCGCCATATACCCCATCACTCTCATGCTTGCCGGCATTCACGCCATGGAGCAGGCGCTGGCGGCGCTTGCTGCGGGCGAGACACCGCGAGACACGGCCGAGTTCGCGCACCTGCGCGACATCGTCGGTTTTCCCGCTTATTACGAAGCAGAAAAACGCTATGCCGCCGACTAGGCAGGCGCCGCGTAACCAGCCGCTCGGCGGCAACGAGATGCCCCGCTTCGGCGGGCCCGCGACCATGATGCGGCTGCCGACCCAGGCGGATGCCAAGGATCTCGACGCCTGCTTCGTCGGCGTGCCGTTCGACATCGGTACCTCGAACCGCAGCGGCGCGCGTTTCGGGCCGCGCGCGATACGCGCCGAGTCCTGCCTCATCCGGCCCTACAACATGGCGACCCGGGCGGCGCCCTTCGACAGCCTGCAGGTTGCCGACATCGGCGACGTCGCTATCAACACCTTCAACCTCGCGGCGAGCATCGCCATCATCGAACAAGCCTACGACATCATCGTCGCCGACGGTTGCCGTCCCCTCACCCTGGGCGGCGACCACACCATCGTGCTGCCCATCCTGCGTGCGCTGCATCGCAAGTACGGCCCGCTCGGCGTCATCCACGTGGATGCCCACGCCGACGTCAACGACGTCATGTTCGGCGAGAAGATTGCTCACGGCACACCGTTCCGGCGCATCGCCGAGGAAGGGCTGGTGGACGGGCGACGGGTCGCGCAGATCGGCCTGCGCGCCTCGGGCTACACCGCGGAGGATTTCGACTGGCCGCGCTCACAGGGATTCCGGGTGGTGCAGGCGGAGTCATGCTGGCACAAATCGCTGGACCCCCTGATGGCGGAGCTGCGCAGCGAGATCGGCGCGGGCCCCGTGTACATCAGCTTCGACATCGACGGCCTCGATCCGGCGTTCGCGCCCGGCACCGGCACGCCGGAGATCGGCGGCCTCACGGTCATGCAGGGGCTGGAGATCATCCGCGGCTGCCGCGGACTCGACATCGTCGGCGGCGATCTGGTGGAGGTCGCGCCACCCTACGACCCGAGCGGCAACACGGCGTTGACGGCGGCAAATCTGCTCTTCGAAATGCTGTGCGTGCTGCCGGGGGTCGCGTATCGCAATTGATGGCGCTCAGGCGCCGCGCTTCTCACACCAGAACTGATACATGGCGCGGAAACTGTGCGGGTGGAGCCGCTCGTAGGCGTCCCAGGCGCCGAGCTCGGTCATCGCCGCATCGGCATGCTCACGGCGCAAGCCCTCCTCCACCTGACCGACAGCGAGCTCGAAGCCGAGGAACTCGAGCCCCCGACGCTCCAGCAGCACACCGAGCTCGGGCAGGGTGAGCTGGACCTCGTGGGCGTGGAAGAGCAGATCCCGGCACTCGCTGGTGCTGAAGAAGTCGGTGGAGCCCATGAGCTCGGCGTGCGCTCCGTCGGCGCCTTCGGCGAGCGCGCGCAGCCGAGACTGTAGTGCGCCTGGGGAGCTTGTGCGTCGAGGGCGGCGGCGCGCGCGAGCTCACCGCGGCCATGGTGCGCCATCGCCTGCTCCAGCATCTCGGCGACCGCGAGCGCCACGACCCGCGGCGCTCAGTCCGGAAGTCCGGCCCTGCGCAGGTCATCGGCGATGCGCTCGATGACCGCGGCGTCCCGGTAGGGAAGCCCCGCGCTGTAGCCGCCCGCCGAGAAGCCCGGCTCGCGCGCGTCGCCGGCGACGCGGCGCGCCTCGGCGAGGCCGCCGCCGCGCACCAGCGCGCTGACCAGCAGCATGCGCCCATGCAGCGACCCGGGAACGATGCGCAACAGCTCCCGGGCGACGGAGATTGCGAACCCGACCTGCCCGGCCTCCCTGTAGGCCGCGGCAAGGATTTCCAGGAACCACGGAGGGTAGACGGGCGAGAGTCGAATGGCGCGCTTCGCGTGCGCGATGGCGTCGTGGTACTCGCCGCAATGGAGCAGGACATTGGCGAGAAAGCCGTTGGAGTTGGTGCATCCCGGCCGGATGCTCACCGCCTTCCTCGCGATTGCGAGCGCCTCGTCGTGGCGACCCTGCAGCAGACGCACGTTACCGAGCACCGTGTGCGCCTGTCCGTCCGCGTCCTCCGACTGAACCGCTCGCTCCGCCCACTCGCCGGCGTGGCTCCGCGATGCCTGGGGATCGTCGCTCCAGCCCCGCGTCGCTTCGAACCAATAGCACAGCGCCACCCAGGTCGGTCCCAGAGGCGAGTCCGGCACGATCTCGGCTACGCGTTCGAAGCGCGCCCGCGCGCCCGCGTTCGACTCGGCACTCATCTCGAAGAAGCCGTGCATGCCGGCGTAGAAATGATCGCGCGCCCTGGTATCGGTGAGACACTTGCGCCAGACACGCCCCTGCTCGCCGCTCGAGAGCTTCACGTCGAGGGCAGTCACGACGCGTTCCGCTATCTCGTCCTGAAGTACAAACGTGTCATCGAGGGTGCGGTCGTAGCGCTCCGACCAGACGAGCGTCGAGGCTTGCGTGTCGGTCAGCTCCACACTGACCCGCACCCGGTCGCCGGCACGTTGCACCGTGCCCTCCAGCACGTGACGGGCGCCGAGATGCGGTACCGCCTGCTCGGACGACGCATTGCGAAACACGTTCGCCGTGCCGGCAGCAATCAGGAGAAGTCCCGATAGCTTGACCAATGCATTCTGGATGTCGAGGCGCAAGCCGTCGGCGAGAGCGGCAGATTCCGGATCTTCTCCCATACACCTGAACGGAAGCAGGATGATGGACGGCCTGTCGGGCAACGGAATGTCGAGCCTGTCCAGCTGCGCAGGCAGGCCCGGTCCCGCTGCGGGTGAATCGTCCGAGACCAGCGCATGATCACCCGGCTTCGTCTCGACCAGAGTCCGCGCCGCCCGCGCCGGAAGCCGCGCCAGCACCTCGTCGTCGAGATGTATCTCGCCGCCACGGGCTGCGACGATGAGTCCGGAGGCGCGATCGACGGCGTCGCCGCTCAAACCGTCCCGGNNGCAACGGCCGCGCGCGCCTTCAGCGCGCAGTCGAAGCAACCGGCGGGATCATCGAACACCGCGGCGAGCGTATCGCCGGGTGTCTCGACGATACGCCCGCGATGATCTTCCATCGTGGATACGACCACCGCCCGGCACCGGTCCAATGCGGCACGGGTATCCGCTTCGTTTCCCTCTCCCATGAGGAGCTCGTAGGCACGCGCATGGGCGAGCAGCACGAGAGCTGCCCGATCGCCTTCGTCCGTTGCCACCGGCCCACGGTCACGAACCCGCCACGCGTGGATCGGCTCGGGAATGTTCTTGACCTCACAGTCCCCGAGATCCTCGAACTCGACGGGCACGCGTTTGCCAACAGCCGCACGCACTGTCTCAGAGATACAGATTCCACCCGGCTCCGCCAGAGCCTCGAGACGCGCTGCGATATTGACTCCGTCACCATAGATGTCACCGCGATCGTCGATCACCTCGCCCAGATTGACGCCGATTCGAAAACTCAAGCGTTGATTCTCGGCGACCTCGGAGTTTCTCTCCTGCAGGCTTCTCTGGATCAATACGGCGCAAGCCAGTGCATCGGTGACGGTGGCAAAATCCGCGAGCACCGCGTCGCCTGCGTAGTGAACGACTCGACCCCGCAATGCGCTCACCATCGCGGCGATGGTGTCGAGCGCGCTCGAGAGTCGGCGGTGCGTACCCTCTTCATCCTCGGCTGTGAGGCGGCTGTATCCGGCAACGTCGGCATACAGGACCGCCGTCAACTTTCGGGGAAGAGGTGCATTCGTCGGCATTCAAACTACCCTCACGTCGAAGAAAACATGAAGCTCGGTGGCGGATGTCAGTCGTCAGACAGAGGCTGGAACTCGCAAGCGTGCTTCTCCCATTCCTGCCCATTGAACGGCTTGACCGACAGATTCCTGATCGTTGCGGGATCGAGACACCTCACATTGACGTTGTACCCATGAGGATGGGATCGCGGCACGTAGAACGACTTGATGCCGCAGCAGCTGCAGAAAAGATGCTTCGCAACGCCGGTATTGAAGGTGTAAGTCGTGAGATTTTCTTCGCCCGCGAGCAGCGTGAAGCGGGAACGCGACACGATCAGCCCGAGGTATGCCGATTTGCTGCACATCGAGCAATTGCACTCGGATGCGACAATATCCTGCGGGGCGCTGATCTCGAAGCGCACCCTGCCGCAGTGGCATCCTCCGCTATGCTTGACCATCCGATTGCTCCATATTTTTCAGTAACTTGAAGGCCCTCTGGGTTCCTCGCCCCGCGGTTGATGCCCCCGGCCCGTCATTCTATGATGACCGCCCGCCAATTTGCGAAATCAACAGGTACCGCTACGCGCGTACCAGGAGTGCCCGAGATGACCGCCGTGACCCGCAAGCTGTCCGAATTCACCGCCGGATTGCGTTTCGACGATCTGCCCGACGAGGTGGTGGAACGTACCCGACTGCTGGTCCTGGATCACGTCGGCATCGCGCTGCGCGCCCGCCACGCGGCCGCACTGAACGATGCCATGTCGACGGCGCTCGCCAAGCTCGGGCTCGGCGAGGGCAGCGGCAGCGTCATCGGCGACGACAAAGGCTACGCGCCGGCGGCGGCGGCGTTCTACAACGGCAACCTGGCGCACTCACTGGATTTCGACGACACCCATGCACGCGGCTCGATCCATCCGAGCGCACCCATCGTGCCCGCGGCTTTCGCGGCGGCCGAGATGACCGGCGCCCATGGCAGGGACATCGTCGCCGGCATCGTCGCCGGATACGAGGTTCAGATACGCCTCAGCATCGCCCTCAAGCCGAGCGAGCACTACGCGCGCGGCTTCCACCCGACGGCGACCTGCGGCGTGTTCGGCGCTGCCGCGGCCGCGGCAAGGGTCTTGGGTCTTTCCGCCAGGCAGATCGCCGACGCCTTCGGCCTTTGCGGCAGCCAGGCGGCCGGCTCCATGCAGTTTCTCCTCGACGGCGCGTGGAACAAGCCTTATCACACGGGCTATGCCGCCATGGGCGGCCTGATCGCGGCGAGCTTCGCGGCGGAGGGCTTTCGCGGCGCCGGCGAGGCCCTCGAAGGCAAGGCCGGATTCCTCAACGCCTATGCGCCGGACGCGGACCCGCAGGCCGCGGTTGCCGGGCTCGGCGAGAAATGGGAGACCATGGACATCGCGGTAAAGCCGTATCCGTCGTGCCGCTACGGGCATGCGGCCATGGACGCGCTCATCGCGCTGCGCGCCGCCAACGACATCGACTACTCGGAGATCGAATCCGTCGAGGTGGGTCTGCCTCGCACCGGCTGGAACCTCATCGGCGATCCGGAGAGCGACAAGCAGAGCCCGGAAAACTACGTGGACGGCCAGTTCTCCATGCCCTTCGTTGCCGCGGTGGCGTTGCGCGACGGCAAGATGGGCTGGGATTCCTACGAGCCGCACCTGAAAGACCAGAACACCCTGGCACTTTGCAAGAAAATCCGCAGCGTCGTCGACAGCGAGATCGAGGCGCAGTTCCCCGCGCACATGGGCGGCGTCGTGCGCGTGCACACGGGGCGCGGTAAATTCGAGAAGATGGTGATCATCGCCCGCGGCGAGCCCGAGAATTTCCTGAGCGCCGCGGAGATGCGTGCCAAGTTCGACGATCTCACCGCGCCCTATCTCAGCGAGGGCGATCGCGACGGCCTTGCCGGCGCCCTGCTCGAGCTCGATCGGTGCACGGATCTGCGCGCCCTGCTGGCACGCACGCGCTCGCGCCCGGACACCCGCCTGCGGGTGGCCGGCTCGGACGACTGACGGGGATTCCCGTGGCGGCGAAACGCGATACGGTCGCGACACCGCGCTATCGCGACGCTCCCGGCCGCCTGTTCGAGGATTTCACGGTGGGCGACGTCTATCATCATCGCCCCGGGCGCACCATCAGCGAGACCGACAACACGTGGTTCACGCTGCTCACCATGAACACGCACCCGCTGCACTTCGACGCCGCCTACGCGGCGCAGACGGAATTCGGCAGGCCGCTGGTCAACTCGTGTCTGACGCTCTCCATGGTGGTGGGCATGAGCGTCAGCGACCTGAGCCAGAAGGCGGTCGCCAATCTCGGCTGGGACAAGATCAAGCTGACGGCGCCGGTTTTCGTCGGCGACACCATCTACGCCGAATCGGAGGTGCTCGAGAAACGCGCCTCGAAGAGCCGCCCCCGGGAGGGAATCGTCACGGCGCGCACCATCGGCCGCAAAGCCGACGGCACGGAGTTCATGCGCTTCGAGCGCTCGTTCCTGGTGCCCAAGCGCGAAAAGGCGTGACAGGCGCCAATCGCGCATCGAGCATTCTCGGAAGATGACGGTCAGCAACGACGACGAGGCCCTCATCCTCGCGAGCATCGATCGATTCCTCGAGCGCGACGTCGCCCCGCACGCCCACGCGCTCGAAGCCAGCGATACCTACCCGCGGGACATCGTCGAGCAGATGAAGGAGCTGGGGCTGTTCGGTGCCACCATCGATCCCGAGTACGGGGGGCTCGGACTCTCGGCAGTCACCTACGCGAAGATCGTCGAGCGGGTCTCCGCCGTATGGATGTCGGTGTCCGGGATCTTCAACTCGCACCTGATCATGGCGGCCGCCGTGCAGCGCTTCGGCAGCGAGGCGCAGAAGCGCCACTACCTGCCCCGCTTTGCCCGCGGTGAGCTTCGCGGCGGCATCGCGCTCACCGAGCCCGACTGCGGCACCGATCTGCAGGCCATCCGCACGCGCGCGGTCCGCGACGGCGATGCGTACGTCGTGAACGGATCGAAGACCTGGATCAGCAACAGCATCGAGGGGCAGATTCTCGCGGTGCTGGTGAAGACGGACCCGCAGGCGCAGCCGCCGCGTCGGGGCATGAGCCTGCTGTTGATCGAGAAAGGCCCCGGATTCGAAGTCAGCCGAAAGCTCGAGAAGATCGGCTACAAGGGCATCGACTCGGGGGAGCTCACCTTCGACGACTGCCGCGTGCCGGTGGACAATCTGATCGGTGAAGAGGAAGGCCGCGGCCTCAATCAGATCCTCGCGGGGCTCGAGCTCGGGCGCATCAACGTCGCCGCGCGCGGCGTCGGCATCGCGCGCGCGTGCCTGGACGAGTCGGTTGCCTACGCGCAGGTGAGAAAGACCTTCGGCAAGCCCATCTGCGAGCACCAGTCGATCCAGATCAAGCTCGCCGAGATGGCGACGCGCCTGGAGGCGTCGCGACTGCTGACCGAGGCGGCCGCGCGCGCCTACGACGAGGGCAGGCGCTGCGACATGGAGGCCGGCATGGCAAAGCTGTTCGCCACCGAGACCGCGATCCACAACAGCATCGAGGCCATGCGCATTCACGGCGCCTACGGCTACTCCAAGGAGTTCAACATCGAGCGCTACTACCGGGATGCGCCACTGCTCGCCATCGGTGAGGGCACCAACGAGATGCAGCGCATCATCATCGCCAGACAGCTGGTTGAGCGGAACCCGGCGTGACCCTGCCGCTCGAGGGCGTTCGCGTGCTCACCGTCGAGCAGTACGGCGCCGGCCCCTTCGGCACCATGTTTCTCGCCGACCAGGGCGCCGAAGTCATCAAGATTGAGAATCCCCACGACGGCGGCGACATCGCGCGCGACGTCGGTCCGTTTTTTTTCGCCGAGCACGACAGCGTTTTCTATCACAGCTTCAATCGCAACAAGAAAAGCATGGCGCTGGATCTCGGCAAAGCCGAGGGCCAGGAGGTGCTGCACGATCTGGTGGCGAGCGCCGATGCGCTCACTTCGAATCTGCGCGGCGACGTTCCGGAGAAGCTCGGGCTCACCTATGCGCACCTCGAGAAGTTCAACGCGAAGTTCGTCTGCGCGCACCTGAGCGCCTACGGCCGAACCGGCCCGCGGGCGAGCTGGCCCGGCTTCGACTATCTCATGCAGGCCGAGGCCGGTTTTCTCTCCCTGACCGGAGAGCCGCAGGCCCCGCCGGCGCGCTTCGGGCTATCGGTGGTGGACTTCATGACCGGGCTCGGTCTCGCCTACGC
>JABAOH010131828.1_pt1 | contig 22290 bp, 17 predicted proteins | sample 7062181 | NCBI WGS metagenome assembly JABAOH01 (sample SAMN14538630, study PRJNA623070) | marine sediment metagenome | biome: marine biome [ENVO:00000428]; feature: marine pelagic biome [ENVO:01000023]; material: deep marine sediment [ENVO:00002113]; isolation source: pool of 5 deep marine... | reverse complement strand
GATCTGCGAGGTATCGTCTCACGCGCTGGTCCAGGGGCGGGTGGACGGCGCACGCTTCGGCGTCGGCGTTTTCACCAACTTGACGCGTGACCACCTCGATTACCACGCGAGCCTGGACGAGTACCGGAAAGCCAAGCTGCGGCTGGCGGAGCTGGTCGCGCCGGATGGAACGCTGGTGATCAACTCGGATGAGCCGGCCTGGACCGACTTGTCAGACGACGCACGCTCGGTCCGCTTCGGGCTCTCCGCTCCGGCCGAATACTCGGCGCGCGATGTGAAGCTCGGCCCCCAGGGCTCGAGCTGGACCCTGATCACACCGAGCGGCTCGGCGCAGGTCCGGCTTCCGTTGCTGGGCCGGTTCAACGTGGTCAACGCGCTGGCCGCCGCCGCCGCCGCCGGAGCGTGCGGACTGGAGGCAGAGGCGCTGGCAGAGGCTCTCTCGCTCGTGACCGCCGTGCCGGGGCGTCTGGAGGTCTTGAGCGAGTCGCCCCGGGTGATTCGCGATTACGCGCACACACCCGACGCGCTGCAGGCGGCGCTGGGGGCGCTGCGGCCGATCGTCGCCGGCCGGCTCATCTTGGTCTTTGGGTGTGGTGGGGATCGGGATCCGGGGAAGCGACCGCTGATGGGCCGGGCGGCGGCGGAAGGTTCGGACTACGTGATCGTGACCTCAGACAACCCGAGATCCGAACCGCCGCAGCAAATCGTAGATGACATCTTGCCGGGCCTCGAGGGCGCGGCCCACGAGCAGATCGTTGACCGCCGAGCCGCCATAGCCCGGGCGCTCCAGCTCGCGCGGCCGGAGGACACGGTGTTGTTGGCCGGCAAGGGGCACGAGGTGGTGCAGGTCATCGCCGGCCGGCGCATCCCCTTCGACGAGGCGGAGATCGTCAGGGAGCTTCTGGCTCAGAGGCGCGAGAGCTCGTGATGCCGGACTTCACCTGGACCAGCGCGCGGGTGGCCGGGGCTCTGGGTGTCTCGCCGACGGGGCAAACGGCCGGAACCTACTCGGGGATTTCGACCGACTCGCGGAGTCTGCGCCCGGGTGAGCTGTTCGTCGCGCTGCGTGGCAGTCGCTACGACGGGACGGAATTCGTGGCGGCCGCCCGCCAGGCCGGAGCCGCTGGCGCCGTGGTCGAGCGACGCCCCGAGGACGCGCCGGACGACTTCGAGCTGTTCGTGGTCGGCGATGCACTGGCGGCGCTGGGCCGGCTGGCAGCGACCCGGCGCAGCGAGCTGGCTCCGAAGGTCATCGGGATTACGGGGACGAGCGGCAAAACGACGACGCGGGAGCTGACCGCAACGGCGATCGGCCCCGACGCGTATGCCAGCCCCGGCAACTTCAACAACCTGGTCGGGCTGCCGCTGTCGATCCTTGCGGCACCCGAGCGCCAGCGCATCTGGGTGCTCGAGATCGCCTCGAATCAACCGGGCGAGGTCGCGAGGCTAGCCCGCATCGCGGCGCCCGATTACGGCGTGATCACTGCGGTCGGCGCGGGCCACCTGGAGGGTCTCGGAGACCTGGCCGGTGTCATGAAGGAGAAGCTGGCGCTGCTTGAGGCGCTGCCGGATGAGGGGCTGGCGCTGGTGGCGGAGGAGCCCTCCGAGCTGGTTCGACTTGCTCGAGAGCGCTGCTCAACGGTACGCAGCGTCGGTCTGAGCGAGGCGGCGGATGAGCGTCCCGAACGCTGGTCACAGTCTGCGGACGGCGTCGAGTGGGTCTGGAAGGGGGTCCCGTTCCAGATGCCGGGCTTCGGCGTGCACCTGATCCGCGACGCGCTGTTCGCCGTGTCGCTGGCCGGGCACCTGGGGATCGATCTGCGGGAGGCGGCCCGGCGTCTGGCCGGCTTCAAGCTGCCGCCGATGCGGGGAGAGGCCCGGCGCCTGGACGGACTCACTTTGATCATCGACTGCTACAACGCGAACCCGTCGTCGTTTCGCGCCGCCATCGAGTCGCTGGAGGGGCTGGCGGCGGGCCGGCGGCGGGCGGTGCTGGCCGGCACGATGCTGGAACTGGGCGAGGAGTCCGTGGCGCTGCACGAGGAGGTGGCGCGCGGGATCGTCGCATCCGGCGTCGAGCTGGTTGCGGCGGTGGGTGAATTCGCAAAGGCGTTCGGTGACCTGGCCGAGCGGCCGAGCGAAGCTTTGGTCGTCGCCGAGGACCTCGAGGCGGCTTACCGGGGGCTGACCGCCCACCTCAACGGCGACGAGGTGGTGCTGCTCAAAGCCTCTCGAGGTATGCGCTTTGAGCGGGCGATCCCGTGGTTCGAGCGCGACTACGGGAAGGAACGGTCTGAAGTACGAAGGGAAGGTTAGGGAGGTCGGCTTGCTGTACCACTTCCTGTTTCCGTTGGCTGACGAGCATATCGTCTTCAACCTCTTCCAGTACATCACCTTCCGGGCTGGGGCGGCGATGGTCACGGCTCTGTTGATCGCCTTCGTCTCCGGCCCGCCGATTCTGGCCTGGCTGCGCCGCATGAAGATCGGACAGGTGGTTCGACTGGACGGCCCGCACGCGCATCTGGACAAGGCGGGCACTCCCACCATGGGTGGGCTGATCATACTGGCTTCGGTGCTCATACCGACGGTGCTGTGGGCGCGTCTGGACGATGCGTACGTCCTCATCGCCCTGGGCCTAACCGCGGGGATGGGCGCGCTGGGTTTCGTGGACGACTACCTGAAGGTTGTCCAGCGGGAGTCGCGGGGTCTCGTAGCGCGCTACAAGCTCGTGGGTCAGCTGGCCTTGGGCCTGCTTCTCGGTTATCTGCTTTGGCAGTACCAACTCAGCGATTATCCCGCGAACCACACGACTCTGCCTTTCTTCAAGGACTTGAGGCTCGTGGTATGGGCACCGTTCTTCATCCCCTTCGTCGCCCTCGTGATCAGCGGCAGCGCCAACGCCGTGAACCTCACTGATGGGCTGGACGGTCTGGCGGCCGGGCTCGCGGCGATCGCCTGTGGGACCTTCGGGGTCTTCGCCTATCTGATCGGGCGTGTCGACGCCTCCAACTACCTGGGCCTGTTCTATCTGCCAGGGGTCGGCGAGCTGGCGATCTTCTGCGCCGCCCTCGCCGGTGCGGCGCTGGGCTTTCTCTGGTTCAACAGCCACCCGGCCGACGTCTTCATGGGCGACACGGGCTCGCTCGCGCTGGGCGGCGCTCTGGGGGCGGTTGCCGTCTTGATCAAAGGCGAGTTTCTGCTGTTGATCGCCGGTGGTGTGTTCGTGGCGGAGGCGCTGTCGGTCATCCTGCAGACCAGCTGGTTCAAGTACACGCGCCGCCGCCACGGGGAGGGGCGCCGCATCTTTCGTATGGCGCCGCTCCACCACCACTTCGAACAACTCGGCTGGTCGGAGTCGAAGGTCGTCATTCGGTTCTGGATCGTGGGCGTGCTCTGTGCCTTGTTGGCGCTGAGTACGTTGAAGGTGCGTTGAGGATCTCCGAGTCGTGGTCGGATCGTCGGGTCGGGGTGCTCGGACTGGGCCGGAGCGGCCGCGCGGCGACGCGTCTGCTCTCCCGAGCCGGCGCTTCGGTCTATGCCAGCGACGTGGCCGACGGCGAGACGTTGAGACGGCTGACGGTGGGGCTCGCGGGCCCCAGGGTCGAAGTGGAGCTCGGCGGTCACGATGTCGGAAAGTTGGCGAGGTGCGACCTGCTCGTCTTGAGTCCCGGGATACCACCGACGGCGCCGGTACTGCAGGATCCCGGCGTCAGGGGGCGGCCGCTGATCTCGGAGCTGGAGCTGGCGTTCCGGTTCCTGGAGGCCCCGATCATCGCGGTGACCGGTACCAACGGCAAGACGACGACGACGGCGTGGATCGGCGCGGTCATGGAGGGCGCGGGGGTGAAGGTGGGAGTGGGAGGTAACATCGGGCGGGCGCTCTCGGAGCTGACCGAGGGGAGCTACGATTGGATCGTCGCCGAGGTAAGCTCGTTCCAGCTTGCCCATGTCGAGCGATTCAAGCCGGCGATCGGTGTGTTTCTCAACCTGAGCCCCGACCACCTCGACCGCTACGTGGAGCCGGCGCGATACTATGCCGACAAGGCGCGCCTGTTCGACAACGCGGACGAGAGAAGTCGCTGGGTGCTGAACGGCGAGGACCCCGAGGTGCGGCGTCTGGCGGAAGGCCGTCCGGGCGGCCGCCGCTATTTCCGGGTCGCCACCGAGCTGCAAAGCGATGAAGACGGCGCGTACCTGGCGCCGGGCGGCAAGCTCACGGTGCGCGGCGGCGGATCGGAGATCGAGCTGGTGGGCCGGGGCGAGCTGCGAACGCTCGGTTTGCACAACGTGGCCAACGCCCTCGCCACCTGCCTCGCCAGCGCCGACGCGGGGGTTTCCGTCGACGCGGTTCGCAGCGGGCTGCGCGGCTTCGAGCCGCTCCCGCATCGTTTACAGCCGGTGGCGGAGAAGAGCGACGTGTTGTGGGTGAACGACTCGAAGGCGACCAACGTGACCAGTACTCGCGTGGCGCTGCAGGCGATGGCGCGGCCGGTCGTTCTGCTTCTTGGCGGTCGGGCCAAGGGCGAATCTTTCGCCGCGCTGATTCCGGAGATGAGCGGGCGTGTGCGGGCCGTCGTCGCCTACGGCGAGGCGGCGGCGCAGATCGAGGCCGAGCTGGGCAGCTCGGTTCCGCTGGTTCGCGAGCAGGGTCCGTTCGAAGCGGTCGTGCGGCGCGGGGCCGGGCTGGCACAACGGGGCGATGTGGTGCTGCTGGCGCCGGCCTGCGCGAGCTTCGACATGTTCCGCGACTACGAGGAACGTGGAGAACGCTTCATGGAACTGGTGAAGGGGGTGGCGTGAGAGACCTGGCGGCGTCGCTCACGGTCGATGCGTATGTGCCGGCGGCCGGCAGCGCCCGGCGCGATGCTGGCGTGTTGCTAGGTGTGGCGGTTTTTCTGGTGCTCGTTGGATTGATGAACGTCTACAGCGCCAGCTCCTTCCTGGCTCAGAAGCAGGGTCTTCCGGACCACTTCTACTTGCGGCTGCAGGCGAGTAAGGCGCTGGTGGGCCTGCTGGTTCTCTATGTGCTGGCGCGGGTGGACTATCGGCTGTACGCGCGACTGTCCTGGCCGTTGCTGGGACTGACGATCCTGGCGCTACTGATACTGGTACTGCCGGGCACGGAGGCGATCGCGCCGCCCAGAAACGGCGCCCGGCGCTGGCTCGATGTGCTGGGCGTGCGGGTGCAGCCTTCTGAGGTCGCCAAGCTGACGATGGTCATCTGGGTGGCGACGATCGCGGCGAAGAAAGGCGAACGGATACGGAGTCTCCGTTGGGGTCTGGCGGCGTTTGCCGTCATGTACCTGGTGGTCGGGTTCCTGATCCTGCTGCAGCCGGATCTCTCGTCGGCGGCGCTTATCGCGCTGCTGTCCGGCATCGTGATCTTTGCGGCCGGGGCGCGGATCGGTCACTTCATCCTCGCTGGCATGCTCGCGGTGCCGCTGTTCTGGGAGTGGATTCGCATGGCCAGCTATCGCGTGGCCCGCATAGTCACGTTCTGGAACGCTGACGCCGATCCGACCGGCGTCGGTTACCAGCAGCATCAATCGCTCATCGCCGTCGGCTCCGGTGGTGTGTTCGGCGTGGGCTACGGCGAGAGCGCGCAAAAGTACTACTTCCTGCCCGAGCCGCACAACGACTTCGCGTTCGCGATCATTGCCGAGGAGTGGGGGCTGATCGGCGTGGCCGTCGTCGTGCTCGCGGTGGGAGTGATCGCGATCCTCGGGCTGCGTATCGCCCGGCGCGCCCCCGACGCCTTCGGGTTTCTGCTCGCCGTGGGACTCACCGCGCTCCTCGTCGTCGGCGCCCTGGTTCATATGGGGGTGAGCCTCGGCATGCTGCCGACGACGGGTGTCACGTTGCCGTTCATCAGCTACGGCGGCTCGAGCCTGGTGGTCTCTCTGGCGGCGGTGGGTATCCTGCTGAACGTGGGTAGCTGGAGAGCGTGATGTCGTGGCTTACCGGGCGATCTTCGCGGGCGGTGGAACCGGCGGCCACCTGTACCCGGCGATCAATCTGGCCGCGGCGCTGCTGCGGCTCGCGAGAGGGGACGTGCAAGTGATGCTGGTCGGCGCGCGGCGCGGAATAGAGTCGACGGTGCTTCCCGACCTCGGGGTGCCGTACCGGCTGTTGCCGATGCAACCGATCTACCGGAGTCGTCCGTGGCGCAACTGGCGGTTGGTGCCGTCCGCCATCCAGAGCAGCCGCGCGATCTCGCGCCTGTTCGAGGAGGTCACGCCCGACCTGGTCGTGGGCACGGGTGGTTACGCGGCCGGCCCGGTGGTGGCCTGGGCGTTGTACCGGAGAATCCCCGTGGCGATTCAAGAGCAGAACAGCCATCCGGGACTGACGACGCGCTGGCTGGCGCCTTACGTCGACCAACTCCACCTGGGTTACCCCGAAGCGCTCGATCGGCTCGACCCCGGACCCGGAACGTTGGTGCGCTCCTTTGGGAACCCGATCCGCTGGCCCACTTCGCCACCGGATCCCCAGGCGGTGAGAAGCGAGCTGGGTTTGGACGACGGGCGGGTCGTCCTNNCGCGCTGAACGCGACGCTGGTCAACGCACTCGAGGCCGTGGTCGCTGGATCGCTTCCACCTTTGCCCGGCGACGTGGAGCTTCTCTGGGTGACCGGGCCCTCGCACCACGCCGCGGCCGAACGAAAGATCGCGGATCTGCGCCCGGCGCTGCGGGTGCGGGCTCTGCCCTACATCACCGAGATGGAGAAGGCGCTGAGCGTCGCCACCGTCGCCGTCTCCCGCGCCGGCGGAGTGACCCTCGCCGAGATCTGCGCCTGGGGCGTTCCCTCGTTGCTGGTTCCGCTGCCTTCGGCGGCGGCCGATCACCAGCGACGCAACGCGGGTGCGCTCGAGGCCGGCGGCGCTGCGATCGTGCTGGAGGAGAGCGGGATCGTCGACAAGCCGGAACGGTTGTGGACCGAGCTGCGGGACCTGCTCAACGCTCCCCGTCGCCTGGCGGCGATGGGCCGGGCGGCCCGCGAGCGTGGCAACCCGCGCGCCGCCGACGACATCGCCGTGGACCTGTGGACTCTCCTGGAGCAGCGATGAGCGGGTTGATCGCGCTGGCGGCGCGGGGGGCTGCGATTCACCTGATCGGTATCGGTGGTGCCGGGATGGCCGGCCTGGCGATGCTGCTCGAGGCGCGAGGGGCGAAGGTGAGCGGGTGCGACCGTGAGCTGAGCGAGGCGGCGCTGGATCTGAAGCGCCGCGGTCTGGACGTGCGCGTGGGACACGAGGCCGCGCACCTGGGCGGCCACGATGCTCTCGTCTATACCGCGGCGATTCCGTCCGATCTGCCCGAGCTGGCGGAAGCGCGGAAGCGGGGCCTGCTCACGCTCAAGCGAAGCGAGGCTCTGGCCGAGCTGGTCAACGCCGGCATGCTCGTGGCGGTAGCGGGAACACACGGCAAGACCACCACCACGGCGCTGACGGCTATGGCGCTCGAGGCTGCCGGCCTCGATCCGACGGCGCTGGTCGGCGGCCGGGTGCCGGCCTGGGGCGGCAACGCCCGTATCGGTCGAAGCGACACCTATGTGGTCGAGGCCGACGAGTACGATCGGTCGTTTCTCACGCTGCGTCCGCGCGTGGCGGTCATCACCTCGGTCGAATCCGAGCACTTCGACACGTACGGCAGCCCCGAGGCGCTGCAGTCCGCGTTCGCGGAGTTCGTGGGGCGTGTGGCGGACGATGGTTGGGTCATCGCCTGCCGGGATGACATGGGCTCGCGGCGCTGCCTGGAAGCTGCGGGGGGCAGGGCGATCGGATACGGGTTGAGCGAGGGCGCCGCGCTGCGCGCCGAGGGAGTCGTCTACGAGCCTGGGCGAACCCGGTTTTCCGCACGCTGGAACGATCGGAGCTTGGGCGACTTCCGGCTCGCTCTGGGCGGCGCGCACAACGTTCGCAACGCGCTGGCGGCGCTGGGCGTGATGGCGGCGCTGGGGATCGACACGCGACAGGCGGCCGAGGCGTTGGCCGAGTTCCAGGGGGTCGAGCGACGCTTTCAGGTGTTGGGCGAAGCCGGCGGCATTCTGGTGGTGGACGACTATGCGCACCACCCCACAGAGGTGAGCGCCACGTTGTCGGCGGCCGAACAGGCGTTCGGCGATCGGCGGAAGGTCGTCGCCTTTCAACCGCACCTTTACTCGCGCACCCGCGCCCTGGCCCGCGAATTCGGACACGCACTCGCCGCCGCCGATCTGGTGTTCGTCACCGCCATCTACGCCGCGCGCGAGAAGCCGATCCCCGGTGTCGGGGCAGAGCTGATCGTAGAATCGGCTCGAGCCGTGATCGGTGAGGACCGTGTCCGTTACGCGCAGCACCTCGCGGAGCTGCGCGCGGCGCTGAGAGACGAGGTGCGCGAGGGCGACGTGGTGATCACCCTGGGCGCGGGTGACATCGGCTCGGTCGCGCACGCCCTGCTGGCCGACCTCGGGCGGAGCCATGTGGATGCATGACGTTCCACTCGCCGCGCTGACCCGCTGGAAGATCGGCGGGCGCGCGCCGCTTTTCGCACGGGCGAGTTCCGTGCGGGAACTGAGAGAGTTGCTGGCCGAGCTCGGCCACGGGCCCGTCAAGGTGCTCGGGCGCGGAGCCAACTTGCTGATCTCGGACGATGGGCCGGGCGGCCCGGTGCTGCTGCTGGAGGGTGAGTTCAGGTCGTTTGAGCTACGGGACGATTCGATCCTCTGCGGGGCGGCCGCGCTCATCGCGAGTGTGGTGCAAGCGGCCCGGCGAACCGGGCGCTACGGGCTGTGGATTCTCGAAGCCGTGCCGGGAACGATCGGTGGCGCGTTGCGGATGAACGCGGGTACTGCGGAGGAAGGGATCTGGGATCGTGCCGTGTGGGCGGAGGCGATGTGGCCGGACGGCGAGATTCGGCGATTGACGCGAGAAGAGGTCAGGCCCCGCTATCGTGCGATCGAACTGGCGCCGGAGGCGATCTTTCTGCGCGCCGAGATCGCGGCGCCGCAGGGGGACGCTGGGCGCGTCGAAGAGGAACACCGCCGCCGGCGCGACGCCAAGCTCGAGGCGCAGGTCTACGACGAGCCGACCTGCGGCTCGACGTGGAAGAACCCGGATCCGCCGGCGCCGTCGGCCTGGGAGCTGGTGGACCGTGTCGGGCTGCGAGGAGCGCGCCGTGGCGGCGCACAGATCTCGCCCAAGCACGCGAACTTCATCGTCAACACCGGGGGAGCCCGGGCGGTCGACGTGGTGGAGCTGATGACCGAGACGCGCCGGCGCGTCCTCGAGGAGACGGGGATCGCCTTAGAGCCCGAGATTCAATTCTGGGGTTTTACGGACGACGTGCTTGCCGAGTTGGGGGCTCGGGATGAAGGGGCGTAGCGCGCTACCGCGTTTGGCTTTCGTACTCGGCCTGCTGGCGGTCGTTGCCGGTGTCGGGGGAGCCGTTTGGGGGCGACCGCTGCTGGCCGAGCTGAGCTATTTCAACGTGCGGCGGGTTGAGGTCGTCGGGTCTCATTGGCTGGCTCCCGACTCTGTGCTGCAGCTCGCCGCGATCGGGCGCCAGCGCTCGGTGTGGGAGGACTACGCGGTCGAGGAGCGGCGTCTGGTCGAACACCCGCTCATCGAAGATGCAAGGATCAAACGCGCGGGGCTGCACGGGTTGCGGATCGTGATAGAGGAAGTGGAGCCGATCGCACTCGTTGGCGTTCCGGACTTGCGGGCCGTTCGCGGCGACGGAACCCTGCTGCCGATCGACCCGACCGGCGCGTCGCTTGATCTGCCGGTCGTGGCCGCGGCGGGCCAACTTGGGGAGGATTCTACACAGCTGGCCGACGGACCGGCCTTGCGGGCGCTGACGATCTTCGCGCGCATGCACGATCTGGATCCGGGTCTGACGGCGATCGTCTCCGATTTCGCGCTGCTTCGGACGGAAGGATTGGAGGCGAACTTGGTGCTGTCACAGCCGGCCGAGCAGTTGGCGTTGCCGGTCGCGGTGGATGAGAAGCTGGTGCGCCGTGTGCGCGCGACGCTGGCGGACATGAGGAAACGGGGCGTGCGTGGAGGCGTGATCGATGCGCGCTACGCCGATCAAATTGTGGTGCGGAGAGGGCGGCCATGATTCGAACGAATTATCTCATTGGGGCGCTGGATATCGGCTCGACGAAGACGTGCGCGGTGATCGGCGAGCTCGTGCTGAATGGCGACAACTCGGCTCAGATCAAGGTTCTTGGGGTCGGCCAGGCGCGGCCGAACGGCGTGCGGCGCGACGCCGTGAGCAACATCGAGGAGACGACGGAAGAAGTCCGCCAGGCTTTGAAGCAGGCCGAGCTGATGGCGGGGATTCAGCCGCGCTCGCTCTACGTGGGCCTCTCCGCCGAGTATGTGCAGACCAGTACCTCGAGCGGTGTGGTGGCGATCGGCGACGACGAGATCGACGAGGCCGATGTCGATCGTGTGCACGCCGTGGCGCAGGCCGTGGTCGTGCCCCCTGATCGAGAGGTGCTGCACGTGATCCCCCAAGACTACGCGGTCGATCATCGCGGTGGTATTCAGCGGCCGATCGGGATGCTCGGCACGCGGCTGGAGGCGGAGGTGTTCATGGTGCTGGCGGCCGGCGCCGCCACCCGCAACCTCCGCAAGACGGTCGCGCGCGCGGGCTACGATGTGGCGCAGCTCGTTCTGAAGCCGCTGGCAGCCGGTCTGGCGGTCGTCACGGTCGAAGAACGAGAGGTGGGAAGCGCGGTGGTGACCATCGGCGGCCGAACGACGGAGGTCGCCATCTTTCACGAAGGCAAGATCCGTCACGTCGCCGTACTTCCATGCGGGGGCGTGAATTTCACCAATGACATCGTAAAGGGTCTGGGAATTCCCTACGTCGAGGCCGAACGAGTCAAGGAACGTTACGGCGTGGCCTCGACTCGACTGGTCGACGCCGACCAGCTCATCGAGGTCCCCGGCCCGGCCGCGGGAAGCCAGAAGCAGATGCCGCGCGAGCTGCTCGCCCACATCATCGAGCAGCGCATGGACGAGCTGCTGACTCTGGTAAACCAGGAGATCGAGGGCAGCGGCTACGCCAACCGCCTGGGCGGCGGCGTCGTGCTCACCGGGGGCGGCGCGAGCGTCGAGGGGATTCTGGAAGTGGGGAGCTCGATCTTCACGATGCCGGTGCGGTGCGGAACGCCCGGCACGGGGCTCGGCGGTTTGGCCGACTCGGTGCGTCGCCCCAAGTTCGCGACGTCGGCCGGGCTGTTGCTGTTCGGCGTCGAGCGGATCCGTGACGACCTGGGCAGTGGCCGCGGTGCGACCCGGCGGGCGCTGGCCAAAGTCTGGGACGGGCTGCGCGATTTCTTCTAACCAGGGGTCGAGCCTGGGGTGGCGTGGGTCGAGAGGGGACACGGTTTCGAATGCCCGACGTCGATGGTCCGTTTCCGGACCTCGGGGACGCCGGGGTTGAGCTTTGAGCACTGGTTGATCACTGCGGGCGCGACGGCGCCCCAACAGGGGAGGGGACGAGGATGATGATTCGTTTCGAGCTGGCTGAGACCCACGAGAACAGCGCCATGATGCGTGTGGTCGGTGTCGGTGGAGGCGGTAACAACGCCGTCAACCGGATGATCGAGGAGGATCTTCCCGGCGTCGAGTTCATCGCGGTCAACACCGATTGCCAGGTGTTGGGCAACTGTCGCGCGGCGGTCAAGGTTCAGATCGGCAAAAAGCTGACCCGAGGCCTGGGTGCCGGGGCCCGCCCCGAGATCGGGCGCCAGGCGATCGACGAGAACAAGGACGAAGTGGTACAGGTTTTGCGCGGAGCTGACCTGGTGTTCGTCACCGCGGGCCTGGGCGGCGGAACCGGCACGGGCGCGGCCCCGATCATCGGTCAGTTAGCCCGAGAACTGGGGGCCCTGACCATCGCGATCGTGACGAAGCCCTTCGACTTCGAAGGGAAGAAGCGGATGCATCAGGCCGAGATCGGCCTGGCCGAGCTGCGCAAAGCCGTGGACACGGTCATCGTCGTCCCCAACCAGCGCCTGCTCTCCGTGGTCGGGAAAGGGACCAGCTTCCGGGAGGCGCTCAAGCGGGCGGATGAGGTACTGCTGCAGGCGACGCGCGGTATCTCGGATCTCATCAGTGTGACGGGTGATGTGAACGTCGATTTCGCGGATGTCCGGACCGTCATGGCCAATCGCGGCCCTGCTCTGATGGGGACGGGCCGGGCGCAGGGAGACAACCGTGCGCAGGAGGCGGCCCAGGAGGCGATCTCCTCGCCGCTGCTGGATGACATCTCCATCGCCGGAGCCAAAGCCGTGCTGATCAACATCACCGGCGGCTCGGACCTGACCATCGATGAGGTCAGCACGGTGAGTTCGATCATTCACGATACGGCCGGCGATGAGGCGGAGATCATATTCGGCACCGTGCACGATCCCAAGCTGGATCAAGAGGTCCGTGTCACGGTCATCGCCACCGGCTTCGAGCCGGCGCAGCAGAACGGCGCGCCTCGCGTGATCCGGCCGCAACTGGGAACGCGGCGTGCGCCGGCCGTCGCCGGCGTGGGCGCCGGGGAGCGCAGCCTGGTGGCGCTCGATTTCAGCGATCCGCGCGACCTGGAGATACCGACGTTCATTCGACGCCAGATGGATTGAGCGAGCACGGATCATGGCTGAGCGCGGGCCCGCGCTCTCAAAGGAACGTTTGCTTGTGCTGACGCACGATGGGTAGAGGCCTGTTGGCATTCGCGATTCTGGTTACCGCCGGGTTGACCCTGATCCTGGGCCGCCCGGCAAGCTCGGAGCGTCATGTCCAGACGCTGCCGCCGATCGTCGTCTCCAGGGGCGCGGCCGAGTCCACCGTCAGCGTCGACACCCTTCAGCGCGGCGAGGTGCTCGCCCTCGTCCTCTCCCGACTGTCTCTGCCGGGGCCGGATGTCGCCCTGGCCGTCGAAGCGCTTCGCGCGTACGCCAACCCGCGCCTGTTGCGGGCGGGCACGCCGGTGAGCGTTCAGCGGGCCGCCTGGGACAGCGTGATCGACGTCACGGTGCGGATCGATCCCGACCGGCAGGTCCGGCTGTTTCGGGATGAGTTGGGCTGGACCTCGGAGATGATCGAGCTGCCGATCCGCGTCGATACACTGGTGCTGGCCGGTTTGATCGATAACAGCCTGTACGAATCGATCATGGAGTTGCCGGCGCCGACGCTGGGCCAGCAGGAGCGGATCGAGCGGGTGATGTGGGGAATTTATCGCCCCTTCCAGTGGAGCATCGATTTCGGGATTGACATCCGCGGAGGCGACAGCTATCGAGCGGTTTACGAGCGGCGCGTGCGGCCGGACGGCTCGGTTCGTGACGCCCGCATCCTGGCGGCCGAGTTCGTCAACCGCGGCAAGGTTCACCGTGCGTACTGGCTGCAACCCCGGCGCGAGTACTTCGATGATGAGGGGAAGTCGATGCGGCGGGTGTTCTTGAAAGCGCCCGTCGATTTCCGCCGCATCTCCTCGCGCTTTAGCCGCCGGCGCTACCACCCCAGACTGGGCATCTATCGGGCCCACCTCGGAACGGACTATGCCGCCGACACGGGAACACGAGTCTACAGCACGGCGGACGGCACCGTGACGCGTGCCGGCTGGTGGGGCGGCTACGGTCGGATCGTCGAGGTCCGTCACGTCAATGGTTACCGGACGCGCTACGCACACCTGAGCTTCATCGCCAAAGGCATACGCCCGGGTGTCCGGGTGCGTCAGGGACAGCTCATCGGCCACGTCGGGTCCACCGGCCTGGCGACCGGCCCGCACCTGCACTATGAGTTCCTGCGTGACGGCGTGGCCATCGACCAGCGCCGCGTGAACCTTCCCTCGGGCAATCCGGTTGCGTCGGGCGAGCGCCCCGAGTTCGAGCGCCAGAGGGTGATGCTGGCCGGGCTGCTCGACGCGGCCGCGGGTTCGGTAAGCGGTAAACGGTAGGCGGCACGTGTGGCAGACGGTCGAGTGCACACCGTCTACCGTCGACAGCCAACGGTCCACCGTCCACGGCCCACCGTCTACCGAGGTTTGACAAATGGGCGCTTTTCTTCGCAGCTGGTCCTTGCGCCTCGGCCTTCTGCTCCTCCTACCGGCCGGCCTCTACCTTCCCTGGCGCCAGGAGCTCCTTTGGCGTAGCGGCGACGTCGTCGTTCCGATCCGGCCGCTTCGCTATCGGCTCGCTTGGGACCGTCCGTGGAACTCGAGGCTCGATGTCGGCCGGCTGACACTGGAGCTCGGAGTCCTGACCGTGATCGTGGCCCTGGCCTACCAGTTCGAGAGGGCACGCCGAACGCAGGGGGCCACCGTGCCGGCGCTGACCCTGACTTACAACGAGGCAGACTGGGAGTCCGAGAAGCGGCAGCTGGACGCCGGCGTCGATCCGGGCGCCTGTCCGATCTGTGAGCGAACGGGCTTTTACGGCCCTCGTGACGACGGAGCGGGCCGCCGTTTCCGGCAGTGCGTCTATTGCGGTCTTTTGCAAAACGTCGGCGAGGCCCCGATGCAGCTTCGGGCTTGTGTTCACGATTGCGGCGCGGTGGCGACCGTGGCCGGCGCGCCCATGATCACTTGGGTCGAACCTGACAAGAACTTCTACACCTGCGACGGCTGTGGCCGAGAGGTGGACGTGGATGTGAACCTCGCCACGGGCCCCCTCGATGATTCTGAGCACCCCTGGCGACGCGTCCCGCAGGGCCTGTCGCAGCGGGAGTACGTCCGCTTCTGGCTGACGAGTGGCGCGCCGGGACGCACTTTTCTCTGAGTGGGCGACTGGCCGGCGCGCCAGGGCGCCCGAACCGGGCCGCTGGAGGGCTGCTTGCGCCTCGACGCACGCCGGGGCATCGTGATCGCCTGTCGCATTGATCTTGGAGCGAAGATTCCAGTTCGGGTCTAGGTGACCGTATTCGAGTGGCTTCTTTTCGCCGCCGGCGCCGGTGCCATCGTCGCGTACGTCCTCTGGTGGATCCGCCCTCGCGAAGAACCGGTGCCCGGTCGCGGTTGGGTGGCGGCGCTGCGAGGGTCGGCACTGCTGCTCGCCTGGCTCATCCTTCTCAACCCATCGCTGCCCGTGGGGAGCGACGAAGATCGCCGGGGTGACGAGGTCGCGTTGCTCGACGCCTCGTACAGCATGTCTCGCCCCTTCGTCGACGGCGGGCCCAGCCTCTGGCAGCTGGCGGTCGATTCCGCTGCGCGCTTTGCCGGCGTCTGGCTGTTCGGTGAGCCGGTTCCGCGGTATCTGAGGCGCGATTCGCTTCCCGGCGGGCCTCTGTTCCGGCAATCGCGCCTGGGCCCGGCGCTGCGGGCCGCCGCCGGCGCAGGGGCGGATCGCGTCGTCGTGATTACCGACGGTGCGCTGAGCGACGCAGCCGACGCCCAAGACGAGGCGCGTCGCCGCGGACTGGCGCTGTCGGTCGTTTCGCTGACGCCTGGCTACCCCCGCATCGGCCTCGCCCAGCTTTCGGCACCCGCCTGGGCCCAGGCGGGTGATACCGTCGAGATCCGGGCAGAAATCGTCGCCGCCGGGTCCGGCTGGGACAGCGTGCGAGTGGAGATCCTGGACTCTGACGGTAGGGTCGTGGCGGCCGAGAGAATCGCGGTCGCGGCCGCCGGTCGCTATGCCCCGGTGCGCCTCATGCTGGCGGCCCCTGGCGATTCCGGCGACTACCGATACCGGGCGCGGATCGCGCTGCCGCCCCCGACTCGCGATCCCGAGGTCCGCGATGACGTGCGTGCGTTCTACCTGAAAGTGTCCGAGCGTCCGGTTGGACCGGTCCTTGTGTCTCTCAGGCCCGACTGGGAACCGTCTTTCCTCGTCGCGAACCTCGACCGCCTGATCGACGTGCCCACCCAGGCCTACTTGTGGTTGACGGACAGTCTCGTAAGCCTGCCCAGCTTCGAGCACGTCGCTCCGGCGACCGTGCAGCGGCACGCCCGGGACGCGCCGCTTCTGGTGATCCACGGCTACGGGGCTGACGCTCCCGAGTGGGCCCGCGACATGGTGCGGGAGGCGCGCCGGCTGCTGGTGCTGCCGGCGGGGCCCCGCGCCTTCACTCTGCCCGGCTGGGATATCCGGGTCGGCGCTCCGGCCGGCGGCGAGTGGTACGCCACCGGCGGCCTCAGCGGGTCGGCGCTGGCCGTTGAGCTCGGCGGCCTCTCGCTGGAAGGGCTGCCGCCTCTGATGCGCGTTCGTCCGCTCGAGATCGAGGCCGACTGGGTGCCGCTCGTCGCGCGCCGCATGCGACGCGGTGAACCGCGGCCGGTCGTCATGGTGGGTCGGGCGGGAGAGCGGCGTTGGGCCCTCGCCGCTGGGGAGGGCTACTGGCGGTGGGCCTTTCGTCCTGGGCCGGGACGTCAACTCTACCGGCGATTGTGGACGGGTGTGGCAAGCTCGCTGATCGCCGAGGGTGGTGCCACCGCGCCCGGCCTCGAGCCGACCCAGCGAGTGGTCTCCTGGGGTGAGCCGCTGCGATGGGCGGTGCCGATCGAGGCCGACTCGCTAAAGGTCACGCTGGTCGACGCGGTGGGGGACTCGATCTGGGAGGGCCACGCTGCGGAGGGCGATTCGGTCGCGGCCCGCCTGCCTGCCGGTCGCTATCGATATCGTGCCCAGGCCTACCGTGAGGATCGAGTCGCCGCCACCGGGCAAGGGCCCGTGGAGGTCGAGGCCTACTCCGACGAGCTACGGCCTCGTCCCGGCTTCACCCGGCTGGAGGATGTCGAGGTGGATCGCGGGCGCACCGGCGCCGGCCGGGGTGGTCGGCGCGGCCTGGCGACGATGGGCTGGCCGTACCTCTTGCTGATCGCGGTCTTCTGTGCGGAGTGGGCGCTGCGCCGCTTCATCGGTCTGCGTTGACGAGGCGTCTGTGAGCAAAGCCCGCACCCTCGATCGACCCGCACAATTCCTCAAAGGAGTAGGTCCACGCCGAGCGGAGGCGCTGGCCAAGTTGGGTATCCACACGGCCCGCGACCTGATCTATCACGCACCGCATCGGTACCTGGACGCGACCGCGGTGACGCCGATCGCCAAGCTGGCTCCGGGGATGGAGGCCACGGCGATCGGCGAAGTCGTCTCGAAAGGGGTGATACCGACGCGCCGCGGGCTTCGCCTGTTCCAGGCGGTGATCCGCGACTCCAGCGGCTTGATCGAGTGCTCCTGGCCGGGTCAGCCGTTCCTCGATCGCGCGATCCGCAAAGGCGACAAGCTGCTCGTGTCAGGGCCCGTCCGCTTCTTCCACGGACGTCAGATTCAACCGCGCGAATTCACCGTTCTCGCCCGGGCCGGCGACACGGCGGCGGAAGAGGGAACGGTGTTCCCCGTGTACCCGGCCACGGCGGGGCTGACTCATCGTCAAGTCCGGCATCTCATCGATCGGAACCTGGGTCTTCTGCTGACGGCGGTGGAGGAAGAGGAAGAGGAGATCGTCCCCGAAATGCTGCGGCGCCAGCTCAACCTGCCGAACCCGCGCCAGGCGCTGGAATGGCTCCACCGGCCCCCGACCCTGGCTCGCGCGGAGGAGGCACGTCGGCGTCTGGCTTTCGAAGAGCTCTTCGTGCTTCAGGTTCTCTATGCCCGGGCGCGGTACGCAAACCGCGAAACGCGTGTCGGCGTGGCGTTCGAGAGGAAGAACACGCTGGTCCGCCCCTTCGCCGAGGCACTCCCCTTCGAGCTGACGCTGGCGCAGAAGCGTGTGCTCGGCGAGATCTCCGCTGACATGTCCCAACCCCGGCCCATGAACAGGTTGCTGCAGGGCGATGTGGGCAGCGGTAAGACCGTGGTGGCCACCTTCGCGCTACTGCGGGCGATCGAGAACGGTTACCAGGCGGCGCTTATGGCGCCCACCGAGTTGCTGGCCGAACAGCACCTGACCACGCTCACGGAGCTGTTGGGGGATCTGCCGGTGCGGGTCACGCTGCTGCGCGGCGGCCTGCCAGCCGCGATGCGGCGCGAGGGGGTAGAGCAGATTCGCTCGGGGTTGGCACAGCTCGTGATCGGCACCCACGCGTTGATCCAGGAGAGCGTGGAGTTTCAGCGGCTCGGTCTCGCCGTCATCGATGAGCAGCACCGCTTCGGAGTGCGCCAGCGGCTGCAGCTTCGTCAGGCCGGTGCCCAGCCCGACGTTCTCGTCATGTCGGCGACGCCGATCCCGCGGACCCTCGCGCTCACCTTTTACGGCGACCTCGACATCTCGGTGCTCGATGAGCTCCCGCCGGGCCGGCGTCCCGTGCGGACCGTGCTGCGGCGCGACAGCGCGCGCGCCCGCGTCTTCGAATTCGTGCGCCAGCAGGTGGCGACCGGGCAACAAGCGTACATCGTGTATCCCGTTATCGAGGAGTCGGAAGCGCTGGACGTGCGCTCGGCGACCGAAGCCTACGAGCACCTCTCACGCGAGGTGCTGCCCGACCTGAACGTGGCTCTGATTCATGGCCGACTCTCCTCCGAAGAAAAGGATGAGACCATGCGCCGCTTCGTCGCCGGGCGCATCGATGTCCTCGTGTCGACCACCGTCATCGAGGTCGGGATCGACGTGCCCAACGCCACCGTGATGGTGATCGAAGGCGCCGAACGTTTCGGGCTCTCGCAGCTGCATCAGCTTCGCGGCCGCGTCGGTCGGGGTGGCGAGCAAAGCTACTGCATCGTCCTCCACGGAGGTGCCACGCCCCCGGAGCGGCTTCTCGTGTTCGCTTCCACCAACGACGGCTTCGAGATCGCGCGGGCCGATCTGCGTCTACGCGGCTACGGCGACTTCTTCGGCGCCCGTCAGCATGGGCTGCCCGAGTTCGTCTTCGCCGACCTCGAGCGCGACGAGGCGCTCCTCCATGCCGCCCGCGAAGCGGCCGCCCGAATCATCGCGGCCGACGCCGAGCTGACTCGGCCGCAGCACGCGGCTCTGGGAAGGGCACTCCGTACGAAATACCGGGAACGGCTGGGGCTCTATGAGGTGGGATAGCTAACTGTATAACCTTTTGTATAACAATAGGTTAAGTAATATCATCTGAAGTAGTACCGCAAGGCCAGCTCGCCCGGTGCGGCGCTCAGCCGCAGCTTGCTTTTCTCGGAATCCGGCTCGTAGGGGATGTCGCCGGGGCCGCCCTTCTTCTGGAAATCGACGATGAAGAGCAGCACGCTGATGCCGAAGCTCACCTCGGCGCCGATGAGGCTCCAGCGAGCCGTCCGGTCCTTCGACACCACGTCTTGGAAGAGTGATTCGAGCTGCGGGTCGGCGTAGGCTCCGTTGTCGGTCAAGGCCCGGCAGTTGTCGGGGTCCGCCAGGCAGGCGGCCTCGAGCTCGGCGAATCTATCTTCGGCCTCCTCGTGAACGAGCGCCGCCATCGTGCCGAGCCCTATGGCGGTGGCCAGGGTCAGCCATTTCGTCACGCTCACCCACTTTCCGTACCGGGGGAGGGGAAGGAAGCTGCCGGTCGCCTCGGGCGTGGAGGCGCTATTGGCGAGCGCCGCAGTCAGGGTGGAGTCGGCCGCCGGGAAGAGGGTGGCGGTTCCGGCATCTGCCGTTGCCGAGCGGACCTCGAGTTGAGCCAGGGCGGGCTCGGTTGTCAGCGCCAGGGCGAGAGCGAGGGCGACGGTTAGCGTGTGCTTCATCTCAGCTCGACCACTTTTCCACGAAGGCCTGAACTCAGGGCTCCACCGCCTCGGCCGTAGATCGGGACGACGATGCGTCCTTCGTGCACGACGGCCGGCGACTCGATCGAGCCGCCGAGTGCGATGTCCCAGATGGGCCAGCCGGCCCGATCAAAGAAATATAGTGTACCTTTCAAAGATCCTATCAGCAGCCCGTTGCGAACGACAGTGGGCGCCGCGACGACGCTGGCGCGCGCTCGGGCGATGATGTCGGTCGAGCCACCCTCGAGCGTGAACCGTATGAGATCGCCCGCGCGTGTCACGGCATAGCCGTACGGCGACGCCAGAACGGGACCGGCGGGGAAGCTCTGGAAGCCGGAGGCCTTCCATACCAACTCCAGATCGGGGAGGCTCCAGGCGAAGAGAGACCCTTGTTCCGTCGCCAGGTAGAGCGTGGAACCGTCGCTCGCCGCCTCGCCGACGAAGATCTCCGGGCAGTGTGCAGCGGCCTGGCGCCGCCCATCACGGCGGTTGACCACGAACAGGCTGTCGTAGGCGACATAGACGACCCAGCCGTCGAGGACGAGCGGCCCAGCGCTGGGAGCGCGCTTGAAGCGAACCTGCCAGAGAGGTTCTTTCTCCTCTTCGCCGGCGAGGAGTGCGACCAGAGAACCGAGGTCGGTGGCCGCGTAGAGGGTGTCGCCCGCGAGCGCGAGCGGAGCGCGAACCGAGGGAAAACGCCGGTGCCAGAGGTCTCCTCCCTCGATCAGGCTCAGGGAGCGCAGCCGTCCCTTGTCTTCGGTCGCCGTGTAGATGACGTCACCGACCAGCACGGGGGAAACCGGGGGGCCATCGAGCCGGCGTCGCCAGAACATCGAGCCGTCCTGGCGGCTGAGCGTTTGAATGTTCCGATCGGCCGTGGCGGCGACGATCACCTCGTCGGTGACCACGAGCATGCCGCGGATTCCGGACCCGAGCGAGGCGGTCCACAACACCGTGGGTGGCTGCTCGCCCACCGCCTGGTTGGCGAAGGGGGCGCGCGTGTTGTTTCCCAGGTAGGTCGGCCAGAAAGCGCCGGCGTCCACGGGAGCCGGACGGGGCCGGTGCACGCAAGAGAGTGCCAGCGTCGCCGCCAGCACGGCCGCGAGGGTCGGCACGGGTGGTCGTCGGCGTTTGACACCCCCGACGGTGCCCTCTAGTTTCGGCGCCCGAGCCAGCGGTCCTGCCGTTGACGAGAGCGCCGGGTGGGCGCTGGGACTCGGGTACGTGACGTGGCCTCCTCTCGACACCTTCTCGAATTCCGGTAGATGACGCGCGAAGTCTACATCAGCCAGCTGGCCGACCATGTCGGCCAAGAAGTCACCCTGCAAGGGTGGTTACACAACAAACGCTCGAGCGGCAAGGTCGCGTTCCTGATCGTACGCGACGGGACCGGGATCGTGCAAGCGGTGCTCAGCCAGGGTGACGTTGCTCCCGTGGTCTGGGAACGGCTCGAGACGCTTTACTACGAGTCCAGCCTCAGGGTGACGGGAAAGGTGCGGCAAGATTCGCGCGCCCCCGGAGGCTTCGAGATTTCGGTCAGCGATCTGGAAGCTGTCGGCCCCTCTTCCGATGACTATCCGATCCAGCTGAAGGAGCACGGGATCGACTTCTTGCTCGAGCACCGCCACCTCTGGCTGCGGACGCCGCGCCAGGTGGCGATCATGCGGGTGAGAGACGAGGTGGTCAAAGCGATTCGCGATTTCCTGTACGACCGCGGCTTCGTCAACGTGGACTCGCCAATCCTGACCGGCGCGATCGGTGAATCGGCGGGCACCCTCTTCTCGACCGAGTATTTCGACCTGGGCACGGCCTATCTCGCTCAGACAGGACAACTCTACGTCGAGGCGGCGGCGGCGGCGCTGGGCCGAGTCTACTGTTTCGGCCCGACCTTTCGAGCTGAGAAATCGAAGACGCGCCGTCACCTCACCGAGTTCTGGATGCTGGAGCCGGAGATCGCCTGGTGCGATAGTGAGTGCAATATGCGCTGGCAGGAGGAGCTGGTCAGCTACGTCGTGGCGCGGTCGCTGGAGCGCTGCCGCGCAGATCTGGAGGGGCCACTCGAGCGTGATCTCTCGCGGCTCGAGTCGGTCAAGCCGCCGTTTCCGCGGCTCTCGTACGACGAAGCGGTGGAGAAGCTGCGCTCCTCCGGCTCGGGCATGCAGTGGGGGGATGACCTCGGAGGTGAGGACGAGACGCTGATCGCCGCGGACTACGAGGCGCCCGTGTTCATCTACAACTACCCGAAGGCGGCCAAGGCCTTCTACATGAAGGAGAATCCGGCGGACCCGCGCACCGTGCTGTGCGATGATCTCATCGCTCCGGAGGGGTACGGCGAGATCATCGGTGGGAGCCAGCGCGAGGACGACTACGACAAACTCTTGGCGCGGATTCGCGAGGAGAAGCTACCGGAGGAAGCCTACCACTGGTACCTCGATTTGCGACGGTTCGGAAGCTTCCCACACAGCGGCTTTGGCCTGGGTCTGGAGCGAACGGTGGCCTGGATCTGCGGCGTACGCCACATCCGCGAGACGATCGCCTTCCCGCGTACGCTCAACCGGCTGTATCCTTGATCGGCGGTTGTTCGCGGTGCCGGTACGCCGTGGATGATGCTCAGATCTCCAGATTCTCAATGTCCAATTCTCAATGTCCAATGCTCGATTCTCACGCACTCGGGA
>JABAOH010111251.1_pt1 | contig 22299 bp, 14 predicted proteins | sample 7062181 | NCBI WGS metagenome assembly JABAOH01 (sample SAMN14538630, study PRJNA623070) | marine sediment metagenome | biome: marine biome [ENVO:00000428]; feature: marine pelagic biome [ENVO:01000023]; material: deep marine sediment [ENVO:00002113]; isolation source: pool of 5 deep marine... | reverse complement strand
ACGGGAGATGACCTTGCAGCCGGCCAAAATGCCGTTAACCTCCATCGACAAAGAATTTTTAAAAGATATGCAAAAGGTCATTAACGAGAACTTATCCGACCCGGAATTCAACGTGGACGAATTGTGCCGGAAGCTTTACATGGGTCGGACCTCCCTGTACCGGAAGATACATGCTTTAAGCGGCGAAACCCCAAAGGAGTTTATCCGGTCGTACCGTCTGAAACGGGCGGCTGAATTATTAAAAAAGAAATCCGGGACCGTTCTTGAAGTGTCATTCGAGGTAGGGTTTTCCAATTCATCGTATTTCGCCAAATGTTTTAAGGAAAAATTCCATCAATTACCTTCCGAGTATCAAACCTCCGAATCCGAATATTGACTCCTATGAAAATAGACCACAGATTCCACAGATTTACACAGATTATAAAAAAAATATAAAAAAATCTGCGTAATCAGTGTAATCTGTGGTTTCTCCTTTTTCATTGTCTCCGGGCAACGGCGCGGCCGTTATGAAGAACTGCAAGCAAAATCGCTGCCATTTTGCCGATTTTTCATTTGTCTGTATATTTTGGTACGAAATTTGTTAGATTGGTACATCTGTTGCATACCCTCCTTTCCCTTGGTACATTTTTAGCATCATTTTGGTACATCAGTCTCATATTTTCAAACGGTTTTACATCATAATATAGGCGTATCGTTTGAGAAGGTAAAACTCAAATGATCGAAAGCCTTGCGCAAGGGCATGTGTGGTTTAGTGTATCGGATGGGTTTTGAAAGTATAGCCCGGGAAAACTTTTGAGAATACAAACCATACGTGAGGGTTACGTGACAATGTAGCTCCCACGATTGAATTAAGGAGAATATCATGACACGATTAACGTTAAAAGAAGATTGGCCGGAGGTAAAGGGTCCCGTTGTTATGTATATTCAAGCTACCATTGCTGGAGGATACCCCCATAGGGTTACCATTGAGGACGACAATGGTAGGACCCTAGTAGATAAGTGTGAGTCGCCCGGTGTATCCAGTGAGGATTTTGGTAAACAATTTTTGAACTATAAACACAAGGTAGACTCCAGAGATGAGCACATATTCAATGTAACGATTGAGCACAATCCAGATAATAAGGGCTGGTGTGAAAGTTCATACAAAGTATCTGACTCGCTGAATATCGCGGATAGTGCGATCTTCGGGATCGTACTTTCTAATGATGGCGGAGGTGACTTAGACTATAATGATTGCGTGGTTATTATAAGTTTATACCAACAATCCTTCGACTAACGCGAGGGGCCTAAACGGGGTCAGGTCTCAACATTGGACATTTTTAAAACCTAATGTCAAAAGTTGACAGAGTGTTGCCCAAACCTCTTCGCAAGTTAAAAAGTAGTCGGTTGAAATTCCCCAAAGCTCTCATTAATACAGATAAAATCATTAAAATCAAGTTGAATTCATTCATCAAATGATGGCAGCTCAAAAAGGGCATCAAAAGGGTATTGTTGTTTTGAGAAATGATTTGGGCAACAGCCCGTTGAGATGTGACCCCGGACCCGATAAATAGGAGGTTAACAAGGATAAGGGGTCAGGTAATTTATTCACAATGACCACTGACTGATGACCAATGACCAATAAGTGTATGGTTTAGCGTAGCGGATGGGTTTTGAAAGTTTGACCTGGGAAAAACTTTCATAAAAAATAAAAAAAGGAGGATCTATCCATGAGTAATCTAAGAATTTTAATTATTGCGGTTATCCTGTTTTCATTGTTGGGAACAGGGTTCATAAGCGGTGAAAGTTTAAAAAGAAATATTAAACTTCACATTGAGGTAAATTCACAAGGAATGGCCAAAATGAATCGCAAGTTAGAGGTTGAGGAGTCAGATTTGGCTAATCTATATTGTGAACATGCCAAAGTCGTAAAAAAAGATAAAAAGGTAAAAAAACAGTTTTTAGATGAAGTGGCCAAAGGGCATGGGTTGATATTTGGAAAAAAGCCCAAGCTTAAAATCAAAAACCAAAAAATATCTTCATCGCTGAGTCGTGAGGTTGAAGGTGATTTCGATCTCCTGGCCTGTTCCAGTCAAAAAGGGCAAAAAGGGGTAAAGGAAATTCGCATCCGAAAATTCAAGAATAAAAAATCTGTAGTACATTACCTGGAATATGTCCTCAACAGCCGGTTATTTGAAAGCGCCTTCCTTAGATCAGTAAAGGGTGAACAGACATTGGTATCCCGTGAAGAGACAGTGTGGCAATTACCAGCCGGGGCCAAGATCATCAATGGAGAGGAATTGGAGGGACAAAATTGGCGGGTTGATTTTGGAGGAGAAAGCAGCATGCAGGCCAATCTTGAGGTGGATGAAGAAAATAGGATGATTACGCTAGTAGAACAGATTGTGGTTAGTGAGAATGCACCTGAACATTTATTGGCCAAAGACAATGCGTTCCTTATTGGTAACCTCAGGGAGTATGGGTCTTTTGTAATTCAATATGAAACCGGTGATTCATCTTCTCAAGGAGAACCTGTCCCGGAGCCGGCTCCCTCTGTGGAGGCCCTCGATTTGGCCAGTTCCTGGAGTTGGGGATTAAATGTAGATAAAACCTTTTTTTATGTATTCACGTACCACCCGAGCCAGCAGGTAACAGTAAAAGTCACTCCCAGTATAAAACTCTCTTTTGATCTCGGAGCCACTATCAAATGGGCATGGCGATGGTATTGGAGCGGTTGGCGGCTCCGCTGCACACTTGATTATTTTGAAACCACACTGCGCCTGAAGCCGGCGGTGGGAGCTAATATCTCCATCTCTGGCAACGCGGCTGTTGATGCTGTTTGGGACGAAACCGTAGGTAAAAAAAGCAGGTCTTTTACTTTTTGGGTGGGTTGTTTGCCTGTCCTTATCGTTCTTGAGGCAGATTTGTCACTGAATGCCTCCTGCAATCTAGAAGGAACCATCGAAATAGTTACGGGTGGAGGAGTGACGTTAGACACCGGCATTACCTGCCGGTATAAAAATGGCTGGGATGCTAATTCCCACTTTTATTTAACACGCCACTTTGATAAATTCGAAGCCAGTGCCGGAATTGAAGCTAAAGCCCGCGCAGAAGTCCCTTTTACTGTTTCCGCCTATATTTATTATGTGGCTGGTCCTTTTGCTCAACTAAATCCCTATATTGAAGCCTCATCCAAAGCTGAAGTTACCACAACCGGCCAAACCGGGACCCATTACAACCTTCACGGTGGATTTGAAGTGAACGGAGGCGCTAAAGTCGCAGGTTGGCTGGAAGGCCTCTTAGGGAATCTTGGTCAATATACTCGAACCTTCTATACTAAGGATGTGACAATTTATGAAGGCTATCTGTGACAGACATTTCATTTTCACCCTTAAGTAAGGGCAGCGGTGGTCTGTGCCAACAGGCCACCGCGTTCTTTAGAAGGAAAAAAAGGGACAGCCAATCATGATCCAGCGCTTCACCCGGAAAATAAGGGGTCAGGTAATTTATTTACCTCAAAAATCGAATAAATTACCTGGCCCTATACTCTATTGGCCGATTGTTGCGTTTTTTTCTTCGTGCTAAAAAATAATTTACCTGGCACCAATCTTCCAATCTTCCAACAGTAAAAATTGTGGACTTCTCTGAAAATATTTTGGTTTAAGCTGCTGTTTCGTCATGTTTCAACTGTTCAAACCGCACGTTTCAGCCGCTGAATTGACCAATTCAACCAGTTCAACCCCTGACAGAGGTGGCGACGGTGCGTCAAAACGTCAAAACAGACGGGACAGGTTATGGTGACCGGGATTGTAGTCGAATAAATTACCTGACCCTATACTTGCTTTATTGGGGTGATGGGGTATTGGAATAATGCGGGAATGGGAAGGCGTCCTGCTGACAAATAAACGCCTGCGGCGGAGACCTAAAGGACCATTGGTTTTTAGAAAAGGGGTCAGGAAGCCGTAGGAAAGTGTTCCCGGTATTTTACAGTCCATAAAACCGGACAATAGCCAATGTTAAATTCAGATGATGCCAACCTCAGCTTGTTGTCCTGCGTCCAAAACAGGACGTCACTCAACAACGCTGAAATCAACAAATGAATATCAATCCACCCAAGCCCTCTTCCCATGAGTCGGTGGGCATTTATAAAGCGAAGAACTTCACTTTGCTCTGCTAATCTGACTGTAGGAAGTGAATGAAGCAATGAAAGTATCTCGTCTCTATTTTTAAGGTTCCCGCATGCAAGCTCGCCAATAACAAAAGGATGGCACATGACATCTCCACTATTTAATAATTGTTTGAGATGAGAATTGCCGTAACGAAAGTGGGATACCCATACTGACGTATCCACCAGGATCATTTTAACTTCCATGCATTCCTATTCTTCTGCGTGGTATCATTTGCAGGTCTTTTTCGGTCCCCCCCAGTTTTGCCAGTCTTTTACTGCTTTCCCGGGCGATTAATGCTTCCAAACCGAGCCTAACCAATGATGTTTTTTCCTTGATACCTGTTAATATGGAAGCTCTTTTAATCAGGCTGTCGTCAATATTCAATGTTGTCCTCATAGGCAATACTCCACATTTTTATTTTTTTCTATATGCATTATTATGCATTAATTATGCATATCCGTCAACCAAAAAAAAGAAAAAAAGGCGTCCTTCGGACAAATAAACGCCTGCGGCGTAGACCTAAAGGACCTTTGGTTTTTAGGAAAGGGCTCAGGAACCCGTAGGAAAGGGGCGCACTTCAAATGGATTTGACGACTACGCCGATATCTTGATGAGAATGGAAGAGGCGTGACTTCACTGAAAAAGTAATATTGTAAGCCACCGGTTCCCTTTTGGTCCCCTTTTCACCTAAACGCTGATGCTCCATACCCCAATAGGGCACCATCCTGCCCGCCGGACTTCTTTGGGTCTTTTTTGTTTTTTTTCGTGTTGTTGCTTGAAAAAATGTCGCTTATAAGCTACAATTATTATATGAGTAAAAAAAAGAAGATTTTGAAAATTTACCAGGATGAAAACGGAAATGAGCCTTTTATCGAATGGATGGAATCAATTAAAGATGTGAAAACCAGGGATAGATGGGTGGAGATAAAAAAACACAATCGAAAGATATAAAAAAAGCCCAGTCTTATTGGAAAAATTATAAGGAGAAAAAAAAATGAGAGAATTCAGAGATTATGTAAAAGAGAAGCTAAAATCTCCGGAAGAAGCCGTTTCTTATTTGAATACCGCTCTCGAAGAGTATGAAAAGGACAAAGATACTGACGCATTTTTGCTTGCCCTTCGTACTGTAGCGGAAGTAAGGGGAGGTATTGGCGAATTGGCAAAAAAAACCAATTTAAACAGGCAGCATCTGTATAGAACACTTTCGAGCAAGGGTAATCCCAGGTTGGATACTTTAGAAGATGTATTACATGGTTTGGGTTTTAGGTTGTCAATCGTGCTCCTGGAAACCCAAACATTGTAACGAATTTGTATTTTAACCCAAGAAAAGATCAATACAACTTCATTTCCAGGGCTGCAGCTCCATTTTTTACCCCGGGTTGGACAATTTTGCCCGCTTGTCCGTGGGAAAGGGGCGCACTTCAGATGGATTTGACGACTACGCCGATATTTTGATGAGAATGGAAGCAAGAATGGACCACCCGGGGATGGCATGGCAGAGGTGGGTACGGTGCGTCAAAACGTCAAGGCATGTGCCTTTTGGTTTTTTCAGCGCCGGTAGGCGTTCCGCAGATTTATGCTGGGGCTTGAAGCTGAAGCTTGCAGCTTAACTATTACTTTCCGTTTTCCAATAATATGGTTGAAAAAATTGGATTGACTTCCAATAAAATCAATGATAAAATTGGAGCATGGTAAAACGAGATATATTTGAAAAACTGGTGGCCTGGCTGGAAGAATCAAGGGTAATCGTGTTAAAGGGAGCCCGGCAAACAGGAAAGACAACACTACTGCTGCAATTAAAACAACACCTGGAAGAGAAAGGCTGCCGGGTCGTTTATTTTTCCATCGATAGGGAGTACAATAACCCGGTATTTGCTTCACCCAAACGATTAACAAAATTTCTTAACGACCAATACACGCTTTCTCCAACATCAAAGTTGTATCTCTTCTTTGATGAATTTCAATACCTGGATGATCCCGGTATTTTTCTTAAGGTGCTTTACGATACGCTGAAAGATATGGTAAAACTGATCGTATCAGGCTCTTCCTCCCTTGAAATTGCCAAAACCAGGGAGTATTTAACCGGGAGGAAAATCGAGTTTGTGCTGGAGCGGTTTAATTTTCGAGAATTCTTAAAAGCCCGGTCGGACATTAATTATACCCGGTGGTTTACACTAAATACGCCAATCTCTGAGCTGAATGAATTCTACCAGGTCTATCACCAGGACCTCAAGCTCCATTTTATCGACTATATTAACCAGGGGGGGTACCCGGAAATTGTGCTTACCGACTCATGGTCTAAAAAAGAAGAGAAGTTAAAAGAAATCATTCAATCTTATATTACCAAAGATATCGTGGATTTTATGAGAATCGAGAATATCACCGGGTTTAACAATCTTATTGCACTGTTTTCCGAAGGTGCCGGCAATATGGTAAATAAAAATGAAATCGCCAATACCCTGGGGATCGATTTCCGAACGTTGCGTAAATACATGGAAATCTTGCAGTATACCTTTGTTTTTTCTTTTGTCCCACCTTTTTTTAAAAACATCAGGAAAGAGATTTCAAAGATGCCGAAGGTGTATAGTAATGAATTGGGATTAATTACCATGTACCGGGGTAAGACTTTTTCGGACTTCGATTTAATCCCGGGAACCCTCATCGAAAATGCGGCATTTCTGCATCTGAAGGAATTTTTTAAAGTTTTTTATTACCGGACGATTGCTAAAGCTGAGATCGATTTTATTGTCGAGTATGACGGCATGCCCCTCCCCATAGAAGTAAAATTCCGAAACAAACCAACCATCTCATCAAAGATATACCAATCATTCAAGGGAAATTATAAAAGTGAACTTTTTATCGTGATCAGTAAGGAAACATTGAAAAGAGAGGAAGATAAGATATATATCCCGATCCTGCTTTTACCTTTCATTGATTTCAGCAGTCCAGGGGAAGACGGGGACGTTGCGTCAAAACGTCAAAACAGACGGGACAGGGGGGGATAAGGGGATAAGTGGTCAGGTAATTTATTTACCTCAAAAATCGAATAAATTACCTGGCCCTATACTTTATTGGGGTGATGGGGTATTGGAATAATGCGGGAATGGGAAGGCGTCCTGCGGACAAATAAACGCCTGCGGCGGAGACCTAAAGGACCATTGGTTTTGGCACCATTTTCTCTTTCTTTCCCCCCGGATGGATTTTACCGGTCCGGGTCAAGCTGCTGCATTTTCTTGTTGTTGTAAGAATAAAGTACCAGGTAAATAATTTTCCCAGGTAAATAATTTTCAACGTTCCGTCCCTGGATTTTTTGCCACGGAGACACCAGGACACAAAAAGGTAAAAAAACCTTAATAACCTCAAAACCTAAATAAGAAGTGGATTCAAGGGCTGTGGGAAGATGGTTCCCAGGCCGTAGGAAGATAGTTCCTGACCCGTGGGAACGGGTCCCAGGGCCGTAGGAAGATGATTCCTGACCCGTGGGAAAACAGTTCCAGGGCCGTAAGAAGGGGTACCTGACCCGTAGGAAAGCAGTTCCCGGCCCGTGGGAAGATAGCCCTTGACCCGTAGGGAGAACGGTGCCAGGTAAATTATTTCATTTTAACATCCGGTTTAAGATGGAAATCAAATAATAGGGTAGAAAAACAACGTTCTCTCGTCTCTCTAAAAGAGATTCGTTTACAATAAAAATTTTCCCCGGATTATATTTTTCCATAAAATTTTTCAGCGATACAGGAATCGCACCGCGTTTTAATTTGGATTTAGCTTCCACGGCAATTGTCCTGTTTTCCATTTCCCAAACAAAGTCAACTTCGGCATTGGATTTAGAACGCCAGAAATTGGGGACAATACCGGTTTTTAAAAACTCTGACAACAAAAAATTTTCAAACAATGCCCCTTTATCCCCCCGGTGCTCAGGCAGCAAAAAATTGGATGCCACCTGGTTTCTTAATCCCGTATCCACGAAAAAAACTTTGGGCGATTTTACCATCTCGGTACGTTTATTGGTATAAAACGTAAAACGGGGACAGTCAAAAAAGAGTTTGTCAAAAAAGAGTCCATTCTCTCCGAAAACCTGGCCGCCAACTGGTAGAGAGAAAATAAAAAAAAGGGGTAAGGACGGCCCTTGCCCCTTAAAATCAAGAAATTACTTCTCAGCCACACTCACATATGGTCATTCGACCGCAGGTGCAATACGTGTCGCAGTAAGGATGGCAGGTATCATAAACGGTCAAGATACCCCCCTTGACGCCGGTCATTGCGTTAATGTCCAGATTGGCAAACGTTTCCTTCCTTAACGTGAGTTTTTTGTTTGATTTTTTGGCTTTCATTTTGAAACACCTCCTTTTTTTGGTTTTGAAACTCCTCCTTCTGAGTTTCTAATTTCTTTATATTGAGTTTTAAAACTCTTTGCAATTATTATATCAAAAACAAATTTTATCAACATCAAGCCGAAAAATAGTATGCAACTTCCGTGCCGAACCCGGGAATTATCCCAAAAACCTTATTTCACGATGTTTTCGAAATATTTGAAAAAATTTCCTTCTTTTCTCAANNACGATCAATCCAACGTGTTTACCAATAAACCTATGAGTTTATCGAATAAACCTCCATCTCAGTGAAAAAACGGAAAAGGAAGGATCAGGGCGGTGCAGCTTCTTACTTTGGCCTTGCTGCACCGCCCCCTTCCCTAAGCGCCCATGAGAGGAGTTAAAGTTAAAATTTGGGAAGAATATTCACCAAAATATTCCTTCTCTTCATACGCCCCTGTTCGTCTTTCTCAACAAAGACCAGGCTGTATTTACCCACAAAACCCGGCCCCGCCTGCCAGCAAAAAACGCCTTTGGTGGTATCAAGATAAGAGCCAATAGGCAGTGCCCTGTATTGATCACCTACTTTCATCCAGCCGGACAGCTGACTACCACGGCTGAAATGGAACTCAACCCGTTCCGTCTCCCTGATCTCAACTTTTATATTGCCCTTCCTATCGGGATAAATCCTTTTAATTCCCGCTCCCACATTATTCTCATATCCTTTTACAATTCCTACAGGTGCTAACGCGTCTACATCTATATCTCCCACAACCCCTATACCCTGCGCCATGCTCTCTGTACTTGGAGCTGAGCGCTGTGATGAGTTCTGGATCATAAAATACCGGCTGCCAATACCATCGGAGTTGCCGGCACTATCCCTGGCGGTCCACTGGATGGTATGGACACCGTTCTCATAAGCAGTGGTGTCAAGATAAAAATATCCAATGGCCCCGTTGCTGTTGGCATATCCGGGGAAGAGCGCAGCAATGTCGGGCCGGTACACATTGTAAGTGGGGTGGCCTATATTGACACCATCCACCCATACATCAATGGTAGAACCGTCTGCCGGAATACTGTTGGGTTGGGGAGTCAATACCCATCCCCAGTTGATGAAATCGGAACCGGATGCCGTGCCGCCCTGTGTCGGGGTGTCAATGGCCCCAAAGGGTTTTACCGCACTGGCATTGTCCACCGTCACGATTTTGGAACCCAATGTCACCTGGTGCCCTTCCACATCCGTGGCAATCGCTTTAATAGTAAAAGTACCGTTGCCGCCGTTGGGAAGAAAGTTGGTGAGCATCATGTATCCCCAACCGGCTTTATAATTATTGGGATAATCGGGATAGGCCTGTTCCACATCCGGCCGTGCTCCTTCCACGAATACCGCATCGCCGATATAAACCAGTGAACTGCCGCTTTGCCGGTAGAGCTTCACACTTTGCACACCGAGGTCATCCAGTACCCAGCCGGTGAAGGGTACACTGCTCATGATGGTAGAGTTATTGGTGGGGGTTTCGTAATTTCCGAAAGGAATAGAAGATTGACCCGCGTAGTATTTATTCAGGGTGACGGATATAGTTTGGGGACTGTTGGAGGCATTGGCAGCGGATACCGTAATGGTGCCCATGTGGGTTCCCGCGGAAAGCCCAGCAGCATCCACGGAAACCGTCACCACAGCATCATCGGTGCCGGAAGTGGGAGAACAACTCAACCAGTTTTTATCCGTACTGACCGTCCAGTTAAGAGGATTGGGCGAATTGTTGGTGATAGAAAAGGTCTGATCCCCGGGGGTACTGCCGGCAATCACTCCGAAGGTTAATTGGCTGCGATTCAATACAATCGCCAGGTCCGGTGTGTATTCCACTTTGTCTACCCATCCACAATCTGATCCGTATGTATAATAAGCGTTTTTTTCATAGCTCCATTTTAACGTATGGGTGCCCTCAGAGATGGTGTAGGTTCTCTGATGCCAGGTGCTGTAAGAATAGGTTCCACTGATGGAGTTTTTTAACTCGCCGTCGATATAAAATTTTAAGTAATCGGAGTATGAAGATGATACTTTCCACCAGAAACTTAATTGACCGGGACCTATAACAGTGGTCTGGATATAGGTAGATTGAGAGTGGCTGATGGCACCGCTTTGCACGGCATCGTCATCATAATAATAATCAGCAGTCTGCTCGAACCAGTCGGCATTACCACCGGTGACCCAGGTTAAATCACAATTGTCCACCCCACCGCAGATGGTGCCGAACTGGTAAGTTGAAAACTTGCCTACAAAAGCATCTACATCTCCATTGATGGTGTCCTGGTAAGCATTCTCATCGGGGAAATCGGTACTTTCCGTATAACCTGCCGCATAGATGTTGCCGCTGCTGTCCATGGCAATTCCCCTGCCGTGATCCAGGTTACCGCCCCCCAGATACGTGGAGAAACTCAAACTGCCGCCATTGGGGGAAAGCATGGAAACAAAAACATCACGATCTCCATTAAATGTGCTTTGATAGGCCCGTTTGAGTGGGTAGTCCGAACTGGTTGTATAACCAACTATACAGGCATAACCGGAACTGTTTAATGTCACATGGGCTGCCGCATCCGACTCCGATCCTCCCAGGTATGTCGAGTACTCCAGCGTGGTACCAGAGGTGGAAAACCGGGTCAAAAATGCATCTTTTTCTCCGCCGCCAGAGGTGTCTTGATAAGCATTCTCAGTAGGGAAATCAGTGCTGTAAGTATCTCCGGTCACATAAGCACTACCGCTGCTGTCCACGGCGATGCCGTAGCCTGAATCGTTGCCGTTTCCCCCCAGGTAAGTAGAGTAGATTAGATTGTTACCTGAAGAAGAAAGTTTGGTCACGAAGACATCATAGGTTCCGCCGCCGTGAGCATTTTGATAGTCATTGTGCCTGGGGAAATTGGTACTGCTGGTGCGGCCTACCACAAAGGCACTGCTGCCGTTCACGGCAATGCCGTACCCGGTATCTATACCGTTGCCCCCCAGGTACGTGGAGTAAGCCAGGCTGCTGCCGGAGGAATCGATTTTGCTCACAAAGGCATCACGGTTACCCCCGGCAAACGTGTCACTGTATGGGTTTTCAGTGGGAAAGTCGGTACTGGTAGTACGGCCGGTCACATAGATGTTTTTGCTGCTGTCCAGTGCAATGGCGTATCCATTGTCATCACCGCTTCCCCCTAAATAGGTAGAGTAATCCAGGCTGCTGCCGGAAGAAGAGAGCACGGTGACAAAAACATCCCTGTCTCCACCGCCGTAGGTGTTTTGATAAGCACTTTGAGTCGGGAAGTCAGTACTGGAGGTTAATCCCACCACATACGCCTGACCTTTGCTCTCTACCTGGATGCCTTCCCCTGAATCAACACCGCTGCCGCCCAGATAGGTGGAATAGACCAGGCTGTCTCCAGACGGGGAGAATTTGGTCACAAAGGCTTCCCTGTCTCCACCAGAGGTATTTTGATAGGCATCCTCGGTGGGGAAATCAGTGCTGTAGGTGTCTCCTGTCACATAAGCACTGCCGCTGCTGTCCACGGCAAGTCCGAATCCCCTGTCGTCCCCACTGCCGCCCAGGTACGTGGAGTAAGCCATTACCACAGGATCAATGATCAATTCAAGGGTTGTATCGTAATGCCCTACCTGGAACCCATACATATTGGCTTTGATTTTCTTAAAATCAACAGTGACTGCAACTTTTTTCCCCTTCACCACCTGATAACTAACCGGCCGTTTGTGGGTGAATTCTCCCCATTGGGTTTCTATAATAAGGTCTCCATTCTCATCAATCCGTGTACCTTTTACATTTTGGTATTGGAAACGGATGTTATCCGGGTCTCCCCCGGGCTTTACCATCCAATCGTATTCGATCTGCTTTTCGTTTCCATATAGTTTCAGTTCAATATTTGGGTACAGGTTTTTGTACAACACCGCTTTCGACGTCTTGATGTTGGTTAGCCATTTTGATTGATCATTCCCTTTGAAATAATTCACCTTGTGCCCGGTCATTGCTAGTGGAACTATTCCCGGGTTCCTGCCGGCACCAGGGAAAACCAACCGGGCCACATCCCGTTTAGCAGTCCCCTCTTGAGAGGGGTGGCCGGAGGCCGGGGTGTGTACGCGATCAAATACCAACCCCTTTTTGGTCAGCCATAATGTATAACCGGGTGTCCTGGCATAAAATTGTGCTTCTTCATGCATTTGCCCCTTGTTGGGAACGAAGTAAAGGGGCATCGCCAGGGATTGAAAATTCGGCCTCTGGACAGCTAATGAAAAGGTTTTGATCTCCGGCAGTCTGGCGTCGGAATCATAGATCAGGGCTAATCCCCACAATACAACAAAACCAAAAACAAGTAAACGTTTCATTTTTCGACTCCTTTTCGTTTTTTCCATTAAAATAGCACAAAATGCCGGGCGATTGGTTAAGTTGTATAGTACTTTACCCTTTTTTTTCAAATGTTGAATTAGAAAAGGTTTTGAGATGTAAATATTTATAAAGTTTTACTTTTTTCCTTCCCTGTATTGGGAAGGCGTCATTTTGGTGTATTTTTTAAAGGCATTGTAAAAGGCGACTTTTGTATTAAATCCCACCTCGAAAGCCACGGCAATAATTTTCAACTGGTCCCCCCTGGGGGATGCCAGGATCTGTTTGGCTTCTTCGATCCGATAATAATTGACAAAGTCTGAAAAATTCCGGTTCAATTTCTCATTGAGTATCTGGGAAAGCAGGTGAGGGGAGACAGACAATCTTTCCGCCAATAGCTGCAGCGAAATATCCGCATCACGATACAATTTCTCTATTTCCATCAGATACGTGAGCTTTTTGATACACTCATCGGCAAATTGTGGAGTCAACGGAGAACCTTTATACTTTTCCTGTCTTTTAAAGGGTTGTTTTTTATAGATATAAAAAACCACAGCCACCAGGAGGATAAATATAAGAATAATGAGTACTTTAAAGAAAAAGGTTTCATGAAAAAGGGATTTAAGAGTAAACCTCATGGAAACTCCGGTGCGATTCCACACCCCCTCATAGTTACTGGCGGTCACCTTGAAGGTGTAGGTGCCAGGTGCCAGGTTCTGGTACCGGGCCCTTCGTTCGTTTCCCCAGGGCAGAAATATCCATTCGTTGTCAAATCCTTCCAATTGATATTTGAATTTAATTTTTTCCGGGGAAAGAAACGTTGGGGCGGTAAAATGGATGCGGAGGTCTGTTACACCTTTAAACTCATATACTTCCTGGTGGAGTGGAATAGACTGCTCCTCAGCAAAAACCGCTTCGATCACCACTGGCGGAGGGACTTTGTTGATTTGAATCTTCTTCGGGTTTACGATAGAGATTCCTTTTTTGGTGATGAACCAGAATTCACCGTTCCTGGTTTTGATGGCAGAGTGCCTGGAATACTCAGTATTGAATTCCATGCTTTTCAAACCATCGGATACACCGAAAGATGTGCAATTGAATCGATCCACGCCGCCGTCGGCAAACCGGTTCAGTTCTTTTTTGCTAACGCGAAGAATACCGCTGTCGCTCATTAACCAGAAATTTTCCTGCTGATCTTCAAAAAACTGGTAGATAAAATCGGTGGCCATACCATTGGCAGTCGTATAGGAAATGACGGTGCCGTCCCTGAGATTAAACCGCTTCAACCCCGCCCCATGCGTGGCAATCCAATAAATCCTCTCCCCTACTTCTGCATTTTCAGCAGAACGGTCTTCATAGATGCAGGTCACAGAAATACCCGGCAAGTAATGGGTCATGTTTTCTTTGGCTATTTTACCATCTTTCAGAATAGTAATCCCTTTATCCGTGGCAATCCAAATATTTTGATTTTTATCTTCATAGACATTGTGAACCACTTTGCCTGATAAACCGGTCCGGGAATTAAACGATTCCAGGGCATGGTTACCTTGAGGGATCATACGGATTACACTCACCCCGTCAAAGGTGCTGAACCATAGATTGCCCTGGCTGTCCCTGGATATCGATGTCACCAGGTTGTCTGCCAGGCCTTCCCGGGTAGTCAATTGCACAAAGGTTTCATTTTTCTTTTGAAAAATACCTTTCCCATTGGTACCCAGCCACAGGTTTCCTTCCGCATCCTCGACAAATGAAGTGATACCCGCACCAGAGACTGCCGGAGGCTCTATCGATTCGATAAACTCACTGCCCCGGCAGCGGAATAATTTCCCACCAAGGGTACCGATCCAGGCATCGCCGTGCCGGTCTTCAAACACGGAAAGAAGAATTTCTCCCTGGTGGGCTTTAAGCGGCTCATAGGATATGAATTTCCCATCTTTCAACCGCTTGATTCCCGAGTTGTAGGTCCCTATCCACAAACTCTTTTCTCTATCTTCAAAAAGACAGGTGATGATGAAGGGGTTCAACAAATTTTCAAACTCAATGGTGCCGTCTTGTCTTTTCTTTAGGCGATTTAATCCCTTTAGCGTTCCTACCCAGAGATTTCGGTCACTGTCTTCAATAATATGGGTTACATAGTCATTGGCTAAACCATCCCCGGCACTATACCGCCGGGTCCCTTTGTCCAGTACCCTGAATAAACCGCTATTGGTACCGACCCACAATTCTCCTTTCCGATCCTCATACATGTTGATAATGTGGATATTGTCCCTGTCCAGACCTGCAATAGGATATTTAAGAAATTTCCCATCCTTGTATATAAACACCCCATTTTCACGGGTTCCAAACAGTAAATTACCTTTTTGATCTTCAACGATGGCATTAATTTTTTTGCCCTTCAAGCCATGAGATTCATTGAATGTTGTAAATTCCCCGTTAGTAAACCGGTTCACATAACTGGCAAAAAAACTAATCCAGAGATTCCCTCTCATATCATCTTTTATGCGGCGGATGCGGTCCCTGGTGATCCCGTCGGCACTGGAAAAAGCGTTAAACTGAGCGGACTGGTACCGGTATGAAGTTAAACCCAGGGAACTTCCAATCCAGAGGGTTCCTTCTCTATCCACAAATAGGGCGTCCGGGATAGGGTTTTCCCGGGGCTCAAGCCCCGCCGCCCTGGCAAAATGAATGGTTGAGAAGTGCATGCCGTCAAATCGAACCAGGCCTTTGGCTGTGGCAATCCACAAGTAACCATCCCGGGTTTGGGTAATGGAAAGAATCGTATTGGAGGGAATACCATCGGATATCTCCCATTTATCCACAAGGTATTGATCAACCGGTTTATCAGGATCTAATCCCCATAATTGACAGCAGAATAATGCGGCGATAATAATTACACCCCACACATGCCGTGTTGAACAAGGAATTCTCTTTAATTGGCTTTCCATACTTACTTTTTATTCCTTTAAAATGGAATAATAAAGCAAATGAAGTGATATTTCAATAGAGTTTGGACATTTTTTGAGTTTTTTTTGCTTTTCCCTGTAAAAAAACGGCCAGGAAGGGATTTTCTATTTCCCTTTTGAACCTGGCCGATTTTTTGCATGTTCACCTGGCAAAAACAATAAACAGTGCTCAACAAAAAATAGGCATGGATGTGGTTCCCACCCTGGAACCACCCTTGACTGTTTTTTGTTCATTCTTATCCAGCGTAGTAGTAAAACTTTTAACCTCGATTGTTTCAAGGAACAATTTTTTTTCCTCTTTCATTTTGTCCTCCTTTTCATTGTTACATTTTATTTTTTCTTCCTTAATCCGTAATTATGTGTTTGGGCATCACATATTACGTTCAATAGGAGGCAATTATTGTGCCAGGTTGAATAAAACATCTCTCATTTATGAAAAACCTTGATATATAAGGATATTCGTTAAATACGCCGGTGGGGAAGCCTGTGAACAACGTACAAGAACAATATGAACCGGATATGAACCTGGTTCACAGGAATTCGCTTGTTCACAACTCGGACGAGCCGGAACCAAAAAGATTATTTTAACCACAGAGGCACAGAGGACATAGAGTTTTTTATATAAAAATTTCTTCTCTGTGTCTCTGTGGTAAAAAAATATTCTGCCGGAAAATAAAAAGGAACATGTAAGATATTTCAAAATTTGTGAAACACAGGTCTATTTGTCTGATATGGTTTTTTCACCCTGGATGTAACTGACATCACCCCCATACACGTCCCTAACAGCAAGAGAAATGGTATAATGAGCCGGTTCCACATACATCTCAACAAGATATGGATAATTACTTTTGATGGCAATTTCATAATCTTTAGCCGGTATTTTTATCTCTTCTGATAATTCCCGAACAGGAGATATAAGCCCTTCCGCATCCTTTAAAATGGTGTATACCTTAATTTGCCCGAAGTAATCATTCTTTTCTTTTCGAGGTTTTAATACTAAATTTTTTATGGGTATAAGTAGCTTTAATGTCAACTGCAGCTTATTGGATATAAGCATTTTTTTCAACGGCAAAATCTGCACCATTACGCCCATGGGGTTGTACTGGCTTCTCAGGAACAGCCGCGAAGAAACATTCTCTTTGATTTTCTCGTCCTGGGAAATTTGCTTATATCCCTCCCGAAACCGCACATCATATTTTTCTTCANNATCATTGGTATTAAGAATGGCAAGCCCCCCGGTGTCCTGGGCCATAAGTTTAAGGGCGTCGCTTTGTTGTCTTAAGCGGCTCCTGAGCATCCCGGAGCCGCGCCCGAAAATATCCCAGCCGGCCTGTTTATCTGCTGAGAGAACCATGCTCTCCAGTCCCCGGGCATTGATGGGGTAAAGGGTAATCTCATTGGCATTGCACCTGGCGGTCAAATCCTTAAACGTCCGGGTGGCATCATAGTCCATGGCTTCAGACCCGGCATTGCCCTTGGGGAAAGCGCTGTCTATGTACCTAAACGCCTCATCTGCCGGGTTTAAAGGCAGTCCGTCGCTGACGTAAATCAGTATTTTCCTGCCTTCCAGCCCCACCAAATGATTTACAAACGCACCCAGGGACTTCAGGGAAAAATTCAGGTCGGTTTGCTCAACCTCGACATAACTCCTGGCAAGACCCATCGATCTCTCAAAACCGGTGAGTTGATCCATTGGCTGTGTTTCTTCAACTATCCTGCCTAATTCCCTTTTTAAGTCTTCCCTGGCCCTTCTTCGTATCATCGCCTGGCCGGAGCGTTTTTTTGCCTGCTGTAAAGCCAGCAAAAGCAAACGTTGATTCGACGTGAATTTCTGCAGGATTTCAAATCGTTGATCCAGGCTGACCACCATTCCCAGGTTATTGCTGTCGGGAGTAAAATTATTTTGAATAAACGCCTCTAACTTTTTTATACCCCAATTTCTATTCAGGGGATGGAGATGCCAGTTGTCAAAATAAATAATGATTTTATTCCTGACCTGTTCAGGTGCGGTGCTTTGGGGCGGAGGCGGGGTGGGCTCCTGGAGTTTACCGCTCTCTTCTTCGGGACCGGATACATAAATATCCATTCCCTTTACCTCATAAAAATTAGTCAACTTTTGGGGCCTGCCATCTTCATAAATTCTAAAATTTTCCGGTTTAAGACCGGTGACTCGATTCCCTGCTTTATCGGTCACAATAACTTCAACTTTGGTAACACGAACCTCCACTTCATAGGTAAGCTGGGAACTTTCATCCTGGTCCCGGTTACCCTGCTTATCGCTGCTTCCCGGTTCCCGGGTTGAAGCATATTGACTGAAAAGAAACAAGACAAGACCGCTGATTAAAACATTAAGAATGAATTTTTTAATTGCCATTTTTCATCCCTCTTCAAAAACTCGATAAAAAAAGAGGCCGGCACGTATTTAAACTCTTACCGTGCCGGCCTCTTCACTATTCAATCTTCATACTTCTTCTGACTTTACCCGCAGGTTAGAACCTGATCCTGGCGCCGAGATAGAATCTCATGGGCAGCAGGAGTTCGGTTATCTCCTGGAAAGCCCAGGATTGGTCATTGCGGGCGTACTGTTCTTCAAAACCGGCCTGGTTGTTGGTGATATTATAAATATCCAGGAAGAGATCGAGGAAGATCTTTTGCGTCAGTTTTAACCGGTAGTTGAACTTTAAATCAATATGGTAATATTGGTTGGTTTGCTCCTGTCCGGTCTTGGCATAGGTGCCGTCATCATATTGCCAGTTGTAATAGATGCTGTAACGTCCGGGCAGGAAGTCATAGGATTCAGTGTAAATATACCCTGAATGCCAGTAGAACAGGGCACCGATATCCAGTCCGAATTTCGTTTTGTAAGTACCGTAGATTTTAACTTTGTGAGGAATCGTACCGGGGGTCGGACCCAACATCCATTCGTTTCTGGGATCAAGTTCGATAAAATCACCCTGGAGGTCGGCATTACCGTCAGACTGGCTGTTTCCTTCCGAGTTCTTGTAAGAATACTGGAAAACGATGTTGGAACCATTTTTAAACCGCTTGGAGAGCTCAAAATCAATACCCCAAATATCTCTTTTGGCACCGATAAGGTTAGAGAGGAAGTAGTTTGCCCCAGCCGGGGGCCCTTCGGGTGGATAGCCGAAATCTGCATAGGAAAGATCGAGGTGTCCCCAGGTGGGATCACCTTCATAATGATCCACATAGGTAAATAGATCATAGTCTTCAATGATATTCCTATCCTGGCGCATATAGGCCTGGGTGGCAAGTACAAACCCTTTGCCCAGGTCAACTTCATGGGTTAAGGAGAATTCCTTGCCGATACCGTCCTTGGTATTGGGCGTCCACACACAATCCCTGAACTCTGCCGAACCACGGACACGATAGGTGTACCAGGCATTATTGAGCCACATTTGCTCGTGGGTGACTCGCCCGGAAATGTTCCCGGCAAAATGGATCATGCCGAAGGGCATGGGATCGGAGAAATGTCCGTAGAAGGCGGTTAGCTTCTGGGTGCCTTTGCCGCCGATATCCCAGACCACGCCTATCCTGGGCAGCACCACCCAATCCATATTGAGAATCGTGCCGCCTCCGGAGTCCCGGTACCGGTGATTCTCTAATCTCACCCCGGCATTGACAGTAAAGAAATCACTGATTTTCCAGTCTGTCATGACGTATCCGGCTAAGCGTTTGGCTACAACCTTATTTTCTCCAAGGATCTCGTCCATAATCCTCCAGAAGTACAACGAGTTTCCCTGCTCATTCAATGTGGTAAAGGTTGCTGTCATCAACTCATCGGCACTAACCGTACCATCAGCATTGAGATCAAAAAAGACAGAGGAGGGACCCCAATTATTGTTCATATAAGGAAGCAGCCGTTCATAAAATTCACTCTCAGGATAAATTCCGGCACCGAGAAGCTGTCCCAGCGTATATCCACTCAAGTTGGGGTCCAGGCCGGTGCGGTTTTCGCCAAAATCATAAGATATAAAGTCTTTATCAGCCTCGTTCGTGTACGACAGACCGGCTTTGATCCGCATGTTGCCTGGAAACCATTCAAGATTAAAACTGAATTGATCCCTGGTGTTTTTATCATCCCGGGCCGTTCCTGTATAACCGCCAAAGGTATAATCCTCGATGTTGGGGTAGGTTCCCGGCCAAAAATAGAGAGTATCCGGGATGCCGGCCTCCGGGTAGCGAGAGCCGCGCTGCCAGCCCCACCAGTAATGTCCGTAACGAAAATCCATGATGAGTTTATCTGAGAAAACCTTTTGATAATAAGCGCTGTAAACACCCGTATTGAAATCTTCCTTGCGCTGGTGGGATCTGATGATGTTTTTATCACGCTCACCTTCTACACTCTGGTCATCCATGTAACCCATTACCGTGATTGAATCATTGGGGGACAATCTAAACGAGAGTTTTCCAAATACACCGCCGCGCTTATTGACAAAGTCAACTTCCTCTTCGATGGAAGAGGCCGATTTGGAAAGATTGAACGTACTACTATCATTCCTGTACTGACCGGAAACAAAAAACCAGATCCTGTCTTTCCATAAGGGGCCGCCCAGGGTGACAGCCGCGTCTTGTTTGTTATCCTGGTAGCCCTCCAGCATGGTTTCATCTCTAAGCGGATCAGCCTTGGCAGCATTATATATACTGCCGCCATAAGGCAAATACCAATCTTTGGACTGGATATAAAAGTTTACAGACCCGGAAAATTTGTTTCCTCCGGATTTGGTCACGATGTTACCCACAACGCCTTTACCTCCGCCGTATTCAGCCGGGACACCGGAAGTCATCAGTTCTTGTTCCAGGATGACCTCGTTGTTAAAGGTGGTCAAGGCGGTTTGCGATGCCAGCCCGGTGATATTCATGCCGTCGATGAAATAATAGTTGTCACGGCTGCCCCGTTTACCTGCTGCAATTCCCTGGAGTCCTCTGTCATAGTAATTTAAGCCGCCCTTACCGGCCGGATCCTCGGGTGTATCCCGGCCCTGTGAATTGGGAACAATATTAACACCGGCTGCTAACTGCAGGTAACCGACAAAATCACGGGCGATGGGAAGAGATTCCACCTCAGCCTGGGTCACATGCTCGGCTATGGCAGATTTTGTCGTATTCACCGCAGGTAAATCGGCAGTAACCGTAACTGTTTCCTCGATTTTTGCCGTTTCCATTCCAACTTGGACCACGGTCTCCGTATCCACGGACACCCTGACTTTTGTGGAAACCACCGTTTTGAATCCTTTCAGCTCTGCTTTAACCTGGTAAAGACCCGGAGTCAGGTTAATGAACTTCGCTTCTCCATCCAGGTTAGAGATTGTAGTCCTCGTCCCCATCATAACCGGACTTGAGATGGTTACCGGGACACCGCTCATAACACCACCCTGTTCAACATCAACGATTTTAACTTTGAGAGAGCCCTTTTCAGCAGCATAGACAGTAGAAACAACCAGAATGGTGCACAATAACACAAACATAAATCGACTCAGATTACCTTTCATTTAGTTACACCTCCTATCCCTCTATATGGGATAAATGTTTTTTTTCAACACTGGATATTTCCTCTCCAGCGCTGCACAAAATTTACTGAAAACCGAAACACCACGTTACACACTACATTAATATCCATTGGAATTAATACCTGTCTGCCTGACAATCACCTCCTATCATTATAACCTCCTATCATCTATGATAGAGTTCTGAAAAGTTCTGAAACGAAATACAGCAGCATTTTTTATTCCAACTCAAAATAAAAAGCAAAAAGTTGGCTATTAGAGGAATTCCACTGATGAGGACAGTAATATTTCAAGAAAATGAATTCTTTTCCAAAATATTGGATTTTTTTCGCTTCCCTAGGAGGCTGTCCGAAAGTGCAGGGTGAACACAAGGTTCACCCCTACGTGAACCCCGGAAGCCTTGTAGGGGCGAATCTTGTATTCGCCCTTATCCCGAATTTCTATGGTTTTTGCTATTCTCGGGCGGCCTCCTAGTTTAACGATTTAAGGATGTCTTTGGCCTGAGCTGCCTTGTCGGATTCCGGCGCAATCTCTATGATTTTTTGCAAGTTTTTTTTCGCTGCTTCCATGTCTCCTTTATTAAGGTATGCTAACGCCAATTGGAAATAAGCCTCAACATAATTGGGATTCCTGGTTACGCATTTCTTAAAATAATCAATAGCCATATCCATTTGATTATTATTAAAGAGGAGGACACCAATATTATAAAATATACTATGATCTTTGAGAGTTTCTGCATCCAGTTGGTTGAAATATTTCATGCCTTCTTCAAGGTTGCCTTTCCCCAAATAGATGGCGGTGAGATTGATAAGTACTTCACGGGAGTCAGGCTTTTTCTCAAGCATTTTCTTGAAGGCTTTAACGGCATTTTCCAGGTCATCCAGTTTATAATAACAGAGCCCGATTTTCTCCCAGACGTCGTAAAGCTCTTGATTTTCTGACAGGACGTTTTGATATTCCTGGACAGCTTCGGCATATTT
>JABAOH010002731.1_pt5 | contig 22301 bp, 18 predicted proteins | sample 7062181 | NCBI WGS metagenome assembly JABAOH01 (sample SAMN14538630, study PRJNA623070) | marine sediment metagenome | biome: marine biome [ENVO:00000428]; feature: marine pelagic biome [ENVO:01000023]; material: deep marine sediment [ENVO:00002113]; isolation source: pool of 5 deep marine... | reverse complement strand
GAACTCATGATTCTTTCAGAGGAGTTTCAAACGCTTTCAACAGGGCGGTAACAGGGTTGAAGAATTGTGTGGAAGCAGATCTATGCGCTTGTATCGCGACCACGGCAACCAAGAGCAACTTAGCTGAGATGCCTGAAATATTGGATTTGGCAGAGGAAATTGGCGCGGAAAGATTCACTTACTTCAACTTCATCCCGACTGGACGCGGAAAGGAACATTACAATCAGGATATATCGCCTGAAGAACGAGAGAAGCTAATGTTGTATTTGCTGGATAGAATGTCAAAAGGCTACAAGGTCACCATTTTGACCACAGCGCCGCAGCTGGCTCGGGTAGCCTTACAATGTCAGGGACCCGGAGAGGAAGCCACTATGTCTATGGCGCACATGCAAACTGTAAGGGTGAGCAAGAAAGCGGTGCCGTTGGCTGATTTCATAGGCGGATGTGGCGCTGGCAGACTCTACTGTTCACTTTCTCCTCAGGGAGAAGTTCATCCGTGTGTTTTTCTTCCTATAAACGTTGGAAACCTGAAAAAGGAAAAGTTCGGGGACCTATGGCTGAATTCTAAACTCTTTAACGCTTTAAGGAATAGGAATAATTTGAAAGGAGCTTGCGGTAAATGCTACTACAAGTACATATGCGGAGGATGTCGAGCCCGAGCAAATGCCTACAAAGAGGATATAATGGCTTCCGACGTGGGTTGCATAATAGCAAAAGAGGAGAAAGGTAACTGAAATGCAGAAGAAAACCGTTAAAATCTACAGAGTTAAAGAGGAAACGGCTGAAATTCTGAAGGAATCAGTTAAAAACTCGGCGCTAAGAGGCAAGCAGAGGATTTTTGTGAAACCGAACATGAGCCACCCCGAATATTTACCTGGAGTGGTAACAAGCCCTGCACTAATTAGCGAGCTTGTTGGTTTTCTGCGGAATGGCAATGATGAGGTTATAGTTGGCGAGTCCAATGGCTTCAATTATCCTTGTCGTGGGGCATTCGAGAGGACGGGTATAGAACTGGCCGTTAAGAAGTCAGGCGGTAGTGTGATTAATCTTTCAAAAGACAAAGTTGTCAAAGTGAAATTTCCAACCCGAAATAGCAATGTAAGAGAGTTGTTCCTTCCTAAAACGGTCCTTGACGCAGATGCAGTAGTTAATATGGCACTTATGAAAACGCACGAGTTCACCATGTACAGTGGAGCCATAAAAAATCTCTTTGGATGTGTGCCAAGCAACAGACGCATTTACTTGCATCCGTATCTTAGCGAAGTCTTCTACCGACTATACACGGTCTTTAACCCGCAACTTACAGTGATGGATGCACGAGTAGGGATAGAGGGAAATGGACCAACCAAAGGAAAACTCGTAAAAATGAATCTGATGCTGACGAGCAATTGTGCGTTAGCCACGGACTTAATCGCTTCTAAGATCATAGGCTTTAAAATTGAAGAAATCAGCTACCTAAATTACATAGCCAGCAAAACTAATCTGCAAGATGACGCGATAGCGGTAAAGGGTTTACAGGTGGCTGAGGTAGCTCAGGATTTTGAGCGCCCAAAAATTGATTTGCCCGTTAGAGCGCAGATGTTTATTTACAGTCACGAGTTTTTGACGAAAGTGCTCTTCTGCTCCCTGGGGTTTGTGAACCTTTTACAGAAATTAACCGTTGCGTATAGAGGTAGACCCTTAGAAACAAGCTAGTTTAAAGCTTCATCATAAACTTTTATCACTTTTTTGACGATGATACGCCAGTTAAAATTGTTCTCAATGGTTTCGCGAGCAAGAAGCCCCATCTCTGAAGCCGACTTCGGATGCTCCAGATAAAACAAAATCGTGTCTGCTAACTCCCGAGAATTTAAAGGCTCGACTAAAAACCCGTTCTTGCCAGTGTTGATCATTTCCGGAATCCCGCCTACCCGTGTAGTCACGACGGGCAACCCAGTTGATAATGCTTCCAAAACGGCGAAGGGAAGGTTCTCATAGAAAGTGGAAAAAGCAAAAATGTCCGCTGCTTGATAAAGCCGAGGTAATTTTTTGTCAGGAAAATAACCTGTGAAAACTATTTTGTCTTTTACGCCAAGCTTCGTGGCGTAACTCATTAGCTTTTTCATCTCGTTGCTTAGGCCTTTCCCTGCGATTATCAACTTGAAATTCTTGAATTTCCGAGCAACAAACGCCATGCTTTCTATTAGAGTGAATAAGCCTTTTCGAGCGTACAATCGACCAACAGAAAGTATCGCCTTATCTTCAGGAGTTAAGCCTAATTCTTCTTTTGCCCTAAGTTTATCAGTTGTCGGTTTGAACTTTTCCACGTCAACGCCGTTGTGAATAACCCTGATCCTGGTTTCTTTCACCTTGTAGTACTGCATAAGCTCACGTCTCGTAAAATCACTCACCGCAATTATCCTGCTCGAACGCTCCAGCATTCCCTCCTCGAAAAACCGTAGGAGCCAATTAAAGCTCACCATAAATTTCTCGTTTGAGTTGAGCCTGCTGTAAGGCTCGCTTCTAATTGCTTCTGCCTCACCCTTCCACGTCGAGTGAACAGTGGACACTATCGTTTGTCCGAATCCGCTTGGAACAGCAAAACTTGGAATTAGCGGAAGATTAACATGCATAATATCGACGGGAAAACTTCCACGGAGACTGTTGAGTTTTCTGGAGGCAGCCGCTGCGAATAGAAACGATTTGACTACAGGAGCCTTAAATGACTTGAGGAAGAAAATCGTGTGTTGATCGCTAATTTTCACGTCTCTGCTTTCATTGTGCCCTGTTAAGATGGAAGCTGAATAGCCGAGTTTCATGAGTTCGTTAGACAAGTAGTATACATAAGCTCCTGTGCCGCCGGAAAGGGGTAAATACTCCGGAGATAAAAAGCAAATTTTAGCCATGTTATCTACCTCTGCTCACCCACCAGTAGCTGGATTGTTGTTATAAACCCGCCAGCAAACCATGCGAAAGCCCTGATAAAGTAAAGCACAACCATCCGCATGGCGGCAAAATCCTTGAACCTAACTGAAAGCTTGACCGCGGAAACAAGGTAATAAATAAACATAAGCAATAGAATCGAAGCTGAAACATACCATAAATACCTCAGCACTTCAAACAGTCCTAAAAGGAAAAACGCGATTACAGCAAGTATCAAGAAGGGTTGAATGTTCATACCGAAGTCGGTTATTTCGTCTCCTTTAGCTAAGATACTATGTTTCAAGTACAGTTTAGCGGTATTCTTGCCGTACTGCAACTGCTGCCGAAAATAACCGCTTGCTGTTGATCTATTAAAATGGTAGCACTTTGCATCTGGTTCAAAAACTATTTTGTAACCTTTGTTTGTTATTCTGAAACCCAAGTCAGTGTCGTATTGAGACGGAAAATTCTCGTCAAAACCGCCAACCTTCTCTATAATGCTTTTTTTCAGCAAAAGATTCATGGTTGCCACGCGCACGACACACTTATTCAGCCTAGCATATCTGGTTTTCAAGTCGTATCCTATGCTTCTTGCCCAAGCGTTTTCTTTGTTCCAAGTTTCGATGCCACCGCTTACCCCCACTACTTCAGGATCACCCAAATGCTTTACAAGCTTGTTCAGCCATTCCCGCTCCACCTTCGCGTCAGAGTCAACAAAGCCCAAAATCTCGTTGCTCACGATCTTAATTGCCTCGTTGTAGGCGGCTGGAGCGGAAAGAGGTTCTGAAATAATTTTGAAGGGGTATTTTTGGGCTATTTCCAGAGTCGCATCTGTAGAACAGCCGTCAACAATTATTACTTCCACAAAATCCTTTGGATAATTTAATTCATTAAGAGATTTCAAACACGAGTCTATGGTGAGTTCGCTGTTAAAAGTTGCCACGAGTATAGTAACTTTGGGAGGAGATGCAGCAGTCACTAGTCCCGATCACTCCTTATGTAAGCCGACAATATGGATAGTAGAATCTTGAAACCGTCAACTATTGGGTCTAAACTGGATGTGCCGTAGGTTCGTTGTTCGAAACTTATCGGCACTTCTATAACCCTAAAGCACTGTATAGCGGTTTTCACCAGCATCTCTGATTCAATTTCATACCCACTTGACTTTAATCGCATATTCTTCAGGACCGCTTTTTTCATTACGCGATAACCTGATTGAGAATCAGAAACATCTTTTTTTGTTAAGATTTTAACTAGTAAATTGAAGAGGCGAACACCGGCGGCGTTTAGTTTTCTGGCTACCACTGGTGTTTGATCTATATATCTGGAACCGATGACAAGATCAGACTTGTTCTGCAATATTGGGGTCAGCAACCGTGGCAGTTCTTCTGGACGATGTGAACCATCTGAATCTATAGTAGTTATTATTTCACCTGTTACTCTTGCAAATCCTGCTCTTAGGGCGTATCCCTTTCCCATGTGCGCTTTAAGTGAGATAACTTTGGCGCCTAGGCTTTTTGAAAATTCCAGTGACCTATCTGTCGAAAAGTCATCTACAACTATTATTTCGTATTTAAAGCCGTGTTTTTTCATAACTAGTGTTAAGCGTTCAATCACATTGCCTATTGTCAGTTCCTCGTTGAACACTGGAATTACAACGGAAATCAGCATTTCACTAGTTTCCATTTTATTATGATGCTGAATGAAAGAATTTATAAACTTTGGCTGTGAACACTATCAAACTCAAGGATTGTTGTTAGAACGGAAACAAACATGCAATTAAGAATGGAAAAAGATCGAGAATTATGGTTTTCCATGTGGTTTTTAGCATCAATAGCCACTTTTGGCGCCGCTTTTTTCTTAATGTTCTACCGCTTAATAGAAAGCAGAAATAAGCATTTTCACCGCGAATCTGACTTAGAAAAGCAAATTGGAGACTTCTTGAGGAAGCAAGGAAAAGAAACTCCTACAACTTTGAGTAGCTTTAGTAAGATGAACGCGAAAACATGGGCTGCCTCCATTATTCTGGTGGTTCCCGTTTTTGTATTGACGTATTTGTTGTCTAGAGATCTGCTTAAGCACGAAAAACATCAAGACGAGTTTCTTGTGAGAGCTTTTCCAGAAAGAATATTCATGCCGCAGATGATACCAATAAGAAAATATGGTTTGATAACAATATTTACTTTGGGATTGGGGATAGTGTACTGGCTTTACAAGATAGTAAACATGTACAATGCTCACTTCAAAGCGCATCAGGAATTGGAAAAGGAAATAGCCAGGTTGGTGGAGGAGAAGATGATTGACGAATCCATGTAAGCAAAAGCGATTTGTGAGCCACGGTGGAGATGTATGGGGTTTTGCAAGAAAATATAATATGCCACTTGAGAAAGTACTTGACTTCAGTGGACCAATCAATTTTTTGGGACCTTCATCCAAAGCAGTAGAAGCAGTTAGGCAATATTCTAAACTAATAAGGTTTTATCCTGACCCCAATCCTGTGGAGTTTAAAACGGAAATCGCTGATTACTTAGGTCACGGTATTCAAGCGTCAAACATAATTCTGGGAAACGGCTCCATAGAGCTAATTTATATGATCAACGAAGCTTTCCAACACGGCTTCAAAGCCGTCGTCCCTGTGCCATCATTCACTGAATACGAGAAAGCGGCTTTAAGAGTCGGGGGTGAAGCAGTATTCGTGAAGCTGCATGACGACTTTACGCTAAACATTGAAGGCATAAAGACAGCAGTGACGGATGGTACACGTATAGTTTCCATTTGTAATCCGCACAGCCCTTCAGGATCACTTTATAGTAAAGAAACTATTTTAGACCTTGTTGAGTTTTGTTGCGAAAAGAAAGTTATTGTCAGTGTAGATGAAAACTACATTGAATTCTCAGAGAAAGGTCAACACAACACTATGGTTGGCTACGTCAAGAAGTACGAGAACCTTTTCGTTATAAGGTCAGTCACAAAATTCTACGGAATGCCAGGCATACGCCTAGGTTACGGAATAGCCACAGAAAGCCTCATAGACACGCTTCAAACAGTTAGACAACCGTGGAGCATAAACATCTTGGCGGGCTACGCGACATTGGCGGCGTTCAAAGACAAGGCGTTCATAGAGAACACCAAACACACCATCGCAAAAGAAAGGGCACGCTTTGCGGAAATGCTCAGTGAAATCAACGGATTGCATGTTTTTCCGTCTGTAACGAACTTTCTGCTGGTGAAAATCCTGCTTGAGAAAGTTACAGCAACAATTCTAAAGGAAGAACTTGCAAAAGAGGGTCTTCTAATTAGAGACTGCAGCACTTTCATGGGTCTCGACAATCATTACTTCAGAGTGACTGTTAGAGCAGCCGAAGAAAATTTAGTACTAGTGAAAGCTTTGAAAAAAGTATTTGAGAAGTAAAAGATACAGGATTTTACACTTGATACTTTCAAAACAAGATTTGCTGCCAAAAGCAAATTTTCTGCGTTTTTAATAAAAAAGGTATAGAGATGTATTTTTGTCTAACTACCACTTCCTTATCATTAAGAAATCTGAAATCTGACTGTCATCATCTTTTAACTGAAGCAGATAAAATTCTGTCTGTGGATGAGAGCAGTTTTTGTAATTATACCGTATCACTCACAATCTAACATTTGAAGGGAATGTGAGACCTTTTTCCCCATTGTTGCCACCATCAAGCGACCCCATTAACATAGATCTACTTTTTAGCAATCCAAAAACTCATTTCAGGTCTGCAGATACGCTTGTACAAATAAAAGAGAGGATTCAAAACCCATGTTCCACTAAGATGATAGTCTACTCGCTTGAAAAAATCAAAGCCTTCCTTCTTAAATATCCATTCTATTTCCTTATGATTTAAAGGATGCTCTTTCTTGTGCCAATAATCAGAGAAAGCATAATTAATAGAAGGAACAGTTATCCCAATAAGTTGGAAGTGTAGAGCGTTTATTAAAGGATTAGAGTGCAAGTACATGCTTTTCACAATGTGAGCTAAACTTTGCGATTCGCTCTTCCAGTAAAATGGAGACGGCTCATGATCCAGATACATTACGCCGCCTTTCTTTAAGAATGCAGAGAGTTTGCATAGTTCACTAGCATAATCTGGTAAATGATGCAGCACAGAATAGCAAGCGATTAAATCAAAACAGTTTTTATCAAAAATAACGTCTTCTATCGGCGAGTTGAAAACTACTAGTTTTCCAGTCTTTAAATAAGCGTTGAACCTTTTTTTCAAGACCGCACACATTTCAGCAGAAATATCTATTGCAGTTACATTGTAACCCATCCGAAGAAGTTTGGCTGTTAAATTTCCAGTGCCTGAACCGAGATCAAGAGCCTTTTTTCTTTTTTTAGTTACAAGCTTGTCAACCATCATTAATACGCGGTTCAGCCTTTTCTGTTCCCGCTTGCTATAAACCTCTGGGTGAAGCAGTTCGTAGTAGCCTGCCTCAAACCGATGTACTTCAATATTCGCCTCATGAATCCTTTCTTTAAGGTCCTGGGTCACAGCCAAAGTGCTTACACCCTCCAGTTTTCCGTTTCACAGCTTTAGTAGCAGTTGAAACATATGCAGCTTCCATTAATATACAATTAGGAAAGACAAATCTCAGAGAAAGAGTAATAATCTGATCGTTGCAATTATGAAACCCAACTAAATTAATCGTCCAAGATATCGTGAGCCCTTTTTCAAAACTGTCCAGAACCCTTCGCGCTTCATTTTCTTGAGAATTCTTCTCAGTGACAAATCCAAGTCAGATTGATAGCGCTTTTGAATTTTCATTAGCGACTCGTAATTGAACTCGTTAGTTTTAACGTAAGTCAAAAAGCCGTCAATACGATCATAGAGACCTTTCTGCATGACTTCATCGTACAAGCCACTGCCGGGAACCGCCACGTAGACGTTAAATTGAGCCCAGTCGGGATCCAATTTCTTGGCAAACTTGTAAGTGATTTCCATGTCTTCAATGGTCTCGCCCGGGATGCCCAGTATGAAAGAGCTGGCTGTTTGAATGCCCTCTTCCTTGCAGAGTCTAAAGGCTTGAATAGTCTGCTCGTTAGTAATGCCTTTGTTTATTTTTTCTAATATACGCGGGGACCCAGACTCGACTCCGAACCATATAGTCCTGCAGCCAGCCTCTTTCATTGGCTTTAGCAGATCCCGCGAGATCGTGTCGGCTCTGGTGTCGCAAACCCACTCGATGTCGAGTCCAGACTTCTGCATCAGCTCACATAACATGATGGTTCTTTTTTTGTTAATGGTGAAGTTGTCCCCAACAAAGTAGATGCCTTTCGTGCCATAGTTAGCCATCATTTGCTCGATTTCGTCTACGACTCTTTGAGGACTGAATGCGCGGCATGTTTGCCCCCACAGGCGTCTAGTCTCGCAGTATATACAATTGAACGGACAACCCCGCACCACGTTCATGGTGTCGAAAGGCTTTACGTTTAAGAAGGGGATTTCTCTTTCGTAAAGATGCATTGGCAACAAGTGCCGTGCTAGAAAGGGAACCTCATCCAAGTTTTGGATAAATTTCTGGGGTGTTTTCACGATTTTCCCGTTATGCCTGTAAGCAAGACCAGCAACTTTTGTAATAGCCTTGAGGTCTTCGCCTTTGGTTATGCAGGTTGCAAGCTCGTTCATTGCTTGTTCGCCTTCGCCCATAACAACATAATCTATTTCGGGATGTTGCAGCATACTGTCAGGCATGTACGTGGGATGCCAACCTCCAGCAACAATTTTGCATGAAGGCAGCACTTCTTTAACTGCTTTAGCTGTTTCGACACATCGCGGATAAGATGCAGAACTGCAGGTCATTCCCAGAATTTCAGGATTAAGCTTGAGGACAATCTGCTGAACTTCGTCAATTGGCTTTCTAAGTAGGTAATTGTCAAGTATACCCACTTTGAAGCCGGCTTTTTCGAGAGATGCAGCAACATAAGATAATCCTAATGGGGGAAGCTTCATTGGCACACTCCAGGGCGAGTTTTCAGGCGGAGCGGTAGTCATCAAAAAAATCATTTTGTTCCCCCTTCTCAGAGCATTTTGAAGTTACCATTTTAACGTGAGATACACCTTAAAAACGATAATGCTCTTAAATACTTTTGCTGAATGTCTCTTTGCACTGAATAGCGACGCAAAAACGTATTTTTAGTCATGTCTCTCATTCATGAGGAGATTCGGAGATAGGGAGACACGTTAGTTAAGCTGTCGTTTTTACTCTTTGGCTGTTTTTAGTTGGAACAATACAAAACATATTAAGCACGCGACTTCATGTAGTCCTATAAGGATAACGCTCAGGTAAGAATGATGAGAACTCATGTAACCCTTGTTAATCCTCCCTACCCAATCGGATCTCATCAGCATCCGCCGTTTACTCCACTAGGATTAGGGTATCTAGCGGCTGTTTTAGAGAAAAGTGAATGTAAAATTGACGTGATTGACTGTCAAGTGCTTAGGTGTTCTTACGAGGAGTTTAAAAGCAGAATTGGCAGAATTAAGCGACCTGACATAATCGGGATAACTTCGACCACGCTCACATATAAATCTGCGCTTCAAGTAGCTAAAATTGCAAAAGAAGTCTGGCCAGATTGCCTAACGCTTTTGGGAGGTTCCCATGTTACCTTCTGGGATAAGGAAGCATTGGAAGAGTGCCCGGCTTTGGACATAATTGTGAGAAAGGAAGGCGAAGAGACGATGCTGGAACTTGCTGAAAGATTAGAGAAAGGCAAAGACTACTACAACGTGCTAGGTACCACCGTCAGAAAAGACGGGAAAATCGTGAAAAACAAAGACAGACCATACATTGAAAACCTTGACGAAATGCCTTTTCCAGCTCACCATCTATGGCCCATGGAACGACTGATGAAACATGGAACAGTAATATTTCCATTAATGACAAGTCGCGGCTGCGTTTACTGGTGCAACTTTTGTACTGCAGTCCGAATGTTCGGGCGAAAATACCGAATGCGAAGCGCAAAAAACGTGGTGGATGAAATTGAGTACCTTCAGAAAACCTTCGGAGCACACCAGTTCACATTCTATGATGACGCGTTTACTGTAGACCAAGATCGAGCGGCGGAAATCTGCAGGGAGATAACGAGGCGAAAACTAAAAGTGGAGTGGGACTGTGAAACCCGCGTTGACATGGTTACAAAAGATTTGCTCCGCACAATGAAAGAGGCAGGCTGCTTCGCCGTGTGGTTTGGAGTTGAATCAGGTTCACAACCAGTTTTAGAAGCCATGAGAAAAGGAATTACGCCCGCACAAACGATTAGAGCGTTTAAGTGGGCAAAAGAAGCCGGATTGATGGCCGTGGCGGGTGTGGTTCTCGGTTTCCCAGGCGAAACCAAAGATACACTTTGGGAGACCGTGAAGTTTATAGAAAGTATCAAACCCGACGACGTAGGATACTATATTGCTACACCTTACCCAGGTACACCCCTGTATGAACAGGTTGTAAGAGAGGGACGACTGAGGATTCATGACTTCAACAGATTCGACACTGCAACGCCTGTTTTCGACCTAGGAACAATGACAGGCGAAGAACTGAGAGAACTGCGCGAACGGGCTTTCCAAAGGTTTTACCTCCGACCAGGATACTTCTTCAGTTTGATAGGTAAAGGAAGATTCTGGAGCTTCTCAATAATCCGCACAATACTTGCTCACTTTCGAAGAGCAGTGTTACTACGGCTAGGAGTCAAATAGCATTTTAAACACCTTGTTTTGTATGGATTAGTTGACGGACTACAAGAGGCTCTTCATTTTAGTTTTTTGCGAAGTAAAGAAAAACTAGACTGCTCTCAGTTTGGGAGATTGGTTTTTGTATTGTTTTCGTTTATAAAGAGATACGACAACAGCGAACACGATGAGCATCAGCAATAGTGTGGTCCAAATTGGTAACTCTGGAATTGCTTCTTCTCCTCTTACTTCAACATTTGTTACGCTTTGGCTGTAGGTGAAGTAGAGATATGTGTTCTCATCATCTTCCATGATGTTTGGTGTGATTTCTTTGCCATTTGTTTTAACTATCCAAGCGTCGGAAGTCCATATAAGTCCTTTAGGAATGTTTACTCTACAGAAACCTAACAGCCCATCTGGATTGGCCAAGTTAAAACGCAGAAATGGCCCCTGAGATGGATCAAAGTAGAAGTCTGAAACCATGGAGTTGCTGATCACGTCAACGAAGTAATGAGTCTCCTCCCATTTTCCTGCATCGAATACATAAATAGGTGCCATAAGTGGATAACTGTCTTGGTTGTTCTCGTTAATATTACACGGCGTGTCACCTATACCGTCGCTGCCTATCTCGTCTTGATTTAAGCCGGAGTATTCGTCGATTCCTTTGTAGTCGCTCCAATAGTTTCCGCCGGAAGGATAACCATTATCACAGTTGCTACTAGTGTCTGATAGACGAATTTGATCTGGATTATTAATGAGGTTGTTGTGAAAAATTTGGTTATAAGCAGAATCATAGAGGTGAATGCCATCGTAGCTACTGTCTGTTATAGTGTTTCCAAAGATCTTGTTAAAAGCGCCATGAAGGCCGATGCCATCGTAACCACTTTTTGTTATAGTGTTTCCAAAAATGGTGTTATAGGCGCCATGGATGCACATGCCATCGTAGCTACTGTCTGTTATAGTGTTTCGAAAGATAGGGCTACCAGAAGAATTCCAGAAAAAGATGCCCCTGAAATTGTTTGTTATGGTGTTTTCAGATATGGAGTTATTATAAGAACAATATAGGAAGATGCCATCGTAGCCATTGCTCGCTACGATGTTCCCAGAGACAGTGTTAAAATTAGAATAATCATAGACGTAGACACCATCGTAGCCATTGCCGGTTATGGTATTCCCAGAAACAGTATTAAAGTTAGAAGAATCATCGAGGGAGATGCCATCGTAGCCATTGCCGGTTATGGTATTCCCAGAAACAGTATTATTAGAAGAACCATCAAGGAAGATGCCATGATAGTTTTCTGTTATAGTGTTACCAGAGATAGTGTTACCAGAAGAATCATAGAAGTAGACACCATCGTAGCCATTGCCGGTTATGGTATTCCCAGAAACAGTATTATTAGAAGAACCATAGAAGGAGATGCCATCGTAGTTTTCTACGATGGTGTTTCCAGAAACAGTATTATTAGAAGAACCATCAAGGTAGATGCCACGGTTGCTGCTAGTTATGGTGTTTCCGGAGACGTTATTAAGCTCTGAAGAACCATCAAGGTAGATGCCATCATAGTTGTCTTTTATTGTATTTCCAGAGATGATATTAAGCTCAGAAGAACCATGAAGGTGGACGCCACGGTTGCTGCTAGTTATGGTATTATCGGACAAAGTGTTAAATTTAGAAGAATCATGAAGGTGGATGCCATGGTAGGCGTTGGTCAGGTTGTTTCCAGTGATTTTGTTAAATTGTGAGGAACCATAGATAGATATGGCATCATAATTGCTGTTTTTGAATGTGTTTCCAGAGATAGTGTTATTGGAAGAGCCATAGAAGGAGATTCCTTCGTAGTGGTTGCCTGTTATGGTGTTTCCAGAAATAGTGTTACCTAAAGACGCTGAGAGCCAGATTCCCCTGAAGACGTTTGTTAGGTTATTCCCCGAGATTGTGTTAAATTCTGAGGAACTATAGAGTTCGATACCCCTGAGGTGGATGTTTGTCATTGTGTTTCCAAAGATAATATTACCAGAAGAACCATGAAGGAAGATGCCATGATAGTTTTCTGTTATAGTGTTTCCAGAGATAGTGTTACCAGAAGAACCCTGGAGGCGGATACTATGGTAGTTGTTTGTTATGGTGTTTCCAAAGATGGAGTTGTCAAAAGAACCATCGAGGAAGATGCTATCGTAGCCATTGTTTATTATGGTGTTTCCAGAGATCGTGTTACCCGAAGAACCCTGAAGGAATATGCCCGACGCAAAGTTGTGGATGTTTGTGTTTTGGATTGTAACATTGTTTATGCCATTCAAATGGAAGCCACTTCCGCTTTTTGAACCCAGGAGCGTGTATCCATTTCCATCCACTATTACGTTGCTTCTCTCCACCACAATTTCATCAGAAATGTTATCAGTAAACGTGTAGACATCTCCGACACGCAGAATAGGTGCCGTTGAAGGATCAAAGGATCCATTAGCCGTGATGGTTATTCCGTCGGCGGATTTGACGGGGTGAATGTTAAATGCTAATGCTAACACGATAGTTAAAAGAAATGTAAACATTATTGCGAAATTTGTTTTTATCGCCAATTTCCTTCAACTTTAACCTCAATTAATGGTTTTTGACCTAATCTAGATAATTTCCGATTTATTTTTCTGTTTTTCGCTTTTTCGTTAACGACGTTGGCCATTTTCTTCAAAATCAGTCAAAGCTGTATTTGCCTAACACTGAAAACTGATTGGGGAGAGCTTCGTTTTAAGACAGGCTGAGTGCCAAAAAAATTAACTAGAAGACTTGTGCTGCTCAATTTTTCTTGAGTCAAAAAACCTTTACAAAAACTGATTTATTCTCTCAAGTCAGAATATGACACATGGGTAAACTCAAAGAAATCGTACAGTTCATCATTATAACAATAATAATTGCTATTCCACTCAACTACCTAACATTCACAGGCTACAGTTTTGGTGATACGGAGAAATGGATTCTAATTACGTTAAACGTGGTTTTCCTTTCTCTCTTTCTTCTATTTCTACCCTTCAAAAAGAACCTAGCGCGGCTGCCCAGCAGCGTCTATCTAGCCTTTGTAGTTGCCTTGTACGTGGAAATGTACGGCATTCCCCTGACCATGTACTTTTTTGCAGGAGCCTTCGGCTACGACAAAATATTCTCACTAGAATTCCTCTTAACAGGCTTGGTAGGTGAATACGAGTTCTACGTATTCTTTAATTCCTATGTTTTCCCAGCTTCGAAAATAGTCATGGGTATAGGCATACTTCTAGTCATCTACGGTTGGAAACAAATTCAAAAGGCTAGAAAACAAGGCACACTCATGATAGAGGGTATCTACAAGTACATTCGCCACCCGCAGTACCTAGGGTTCCTACTAATTACGCTGGGCTTGAACGTTATGTGGCTAACGATAATCACGCTAATAATGTGGCCAATATTGGCAGTGCTGTACTGGCGGCTCGCCAAAAAGGAAGACAAGGAAATGGAGGAGAAGTTCGGCGCAGAATTCCTAGAATATAAACGCGTGGTTCCAGGTTTCATACCACGCCTGCGAATAAGCAAAAGGGAATAGAATCAGACATTAATAGAATAGCATTTCACTTTTAATAGAAAACATTATTCAACAATTAAAGTATTTATGCTTCCAATGGATATGTTAAACGTCGTTGAGCGCCCTTGAAGTTAGCACTGTTGATTTTTCTAATAGCACTTCTGGTCTCTGTTGCCCTTTTGCCCGTAGTTTACTTTCAAATCCAGGACGAGAATGAAGGCTCCAGCGAGAAATTCTTTTTCGGAGTAATGCACGGCTCGAACTCAACTATGGAAGCGAAGCTTCTGATAGATAAAGTGAAAGACTACGCGAACCTCTTCGTTTTAGGTTCCTGGGATATAAACATAAACGAAACCTCCCTCAACGAAGTTTGCAATTATGCAGTAGACGCTGGAATGAGCATTATTGTGTATTTCGACTTTCTCCCGGTTGGCACTTTTCAATGGCTTCCCACGTGGCTTGAAACCACTAAAGAAAGATGGGGAGAAAAATTCCTCGGCATTTACCTTTACGACGAACCAGGTGGAAACCAGATTGATACAAACCAGTGGCAACCGGGGAGGTCAGCAAGAATAGCTATGGAAAACGCTTCAGACTACAGCGACGCAGCAAACAAGTTTGTAACAAGTATTCCAGCTAGTTTCAGCTGGCAAAACCTGAAGAACATCAACAGTGAGCTTCCAATCGTCACTTCTGACTATGCGCTTTATTGGTTTGACTACTTGGCGGGCTACGACACGATTTTCGTGGAGTTAGGATGGAACGCCAGCACCACGCAGCAGATAGCCTTGTGCCGCGGCGCGGCGAATGTTCAAGGAAAAGACTGGGGTGCGATAATCACTTGGACCTACTCCGAGCCGCCCTATATAGCATGCGAACTAGAGATCTATCATGAAATGGTTTCGGCTTATAGTGCAGGGGCAAAATACGTGATCGTGTTCGATTTTCCCAAATATCCTGAGGACAACGTGTACGGCATTTTGGATGATGACCATTTCAAAGCGATGAAGTTGTTCTGGGATTACACGCAGACGTTCCCAAGAGAAACCTACGGGCAAATTGAGGGGGAAGTTGCTCTTGTTCTGCCGAAGGACTACGGATGGGGCACACGGCGAACAGAAAACTTTATCGAGGATAGGATATGGGGTTTTTGGCCAGAGGACGAAAACACCCTGATAATTGGGCAAAACATGAACAAGTTGCTTCGCGACTATGAGCATAAACTGGACATCATTTATGATGACCCACATTTCAATTATGAGGAAAAATATTTAGAAATCTACTTGTGGAATAGCACAATCAGCTGATAACTGCATAGTCTAGCGTTTTTTGGGTTTTAAAACAGCTTCTTCAACATCCATGTAAAGGAAGTTACCAACGCGATTCGGCCATCCTCCAAAATCTAATTCCGTATTCTTTTTAGTGAACTTTGTGATTTCGATGGATTGCTTGAAAAGTGGCGCGTCAAGGACGGTAGAATGGAATTCGCCTGGTTCCCCAGTTGCGTCTATTCCTTTGCCCCATGGACCGATTAAAGGCTTCATGTCTTCAATGCAGTTCCTGTCGAACTCGCGACCGAACCATTCTTCGCCGAGGTAGTTGAGGTCTATGCAGCTGATGATTGGCTTCATGCCCACTGAGAGTTCTATGTCCAAGATGCGTTTGCGGTAGCGGTTTCCTGGAAGTAACGAGAAGAAGGATCTGTCCCAAAGGGGCATTAATAGTTTCGTGCCTAGCTTTTTGCAGGCGTAGTCCCATGTTCGCTTGTGGTGGACGTTGTCAATGTCGCCTGTAACTATGCCTTCAATGTCTTCCTCCTTTTTTAGGCGGGTAAGTTCGCCGATAATCGCGTCGAAGCGGTTGCCTTCAACCTTAACTTTCAAATGTGGAACCCCCAAAGCCTTAGCCTGCATTTCAGCTAAGTGTATGCTGTGGAAAATATAGGGCTCCATGTAAATGTAGGTGACGAGGTGTGTAACGTCGTGACCCTGCTCGATTATCTTGTGAAGAGCTGTGCAGCAGTCTTTGCCACCACTCCAGTGAATGATAACTCTCATTAAAGCACACCTGTCAAACGAAGATGGTTAGATTAAAGTACAATTATTAACTTTTATGTTGTTTTCTAAAACGCCCAAATTTCAGTCAACAAACTTGTTTATTCACGTGAGGGCTCCAATGAAATGGAAACGATCAAAGACGGCTATTTTTTGGTATTAAAAAAGCTTCTTTTATGTCCATGTAGAACCAGTTTCGTTTCCAGTTTTTGGCTTTTTCTTTGTATTTTTTCTTTTTGAATTTGCTGATTTCTATGCATTCCTTGAAAAGAGGTGCATCGAGAACCATTGTGTGGAAGCCTCTTCCATCTTCGCTACAAACGTCAATGTCTTGTTTGTCAGCTAATGCCTTCAACTCTATTATTGAGTTTTTGTTGAGCTCTCGGCCTAGCCATTCTTCGCCAAGGTAGTCCACATTTATGCAGTTCATTATGGGTTTTATTCCTGAATCTATTTCCTCTTTCAAAACGTGATAAGTATCCTTCGAAGGATTCTCGTTTGGCATTATTAGCTTCATGCTAAGTTGCTCGCACATAGTATCATAGTAAGTTTGATGAATCTGCGCGCAGCCTGCGCCAACGATGTCTCCAGTCACAAAAGCTTCAACACCTTCCGCTCTTTTAAGACGCCCCAGCGTCGCAAGAATATCCTCATAAGACCTTTTGATTTTAACCTTAAGTTGTGGAATCCCTAAAGCTTGAGACTGCAACTCCATCAGCTTGAAACTGTGAAAGACGTACGGCTTCTTATAAACATAGGAAAGAAGAAAAGCAACATCGTGACCCTGCTCAACCACCTTATGAAAAGCTAGGCAGCACTCTTTTCCACCACTCCAGTGAACGACAACTTTCATTCAACCACATCCCATCAACCGAAACTGGCTAGAGCAAAAAACGGTTATTAAAGCTTCTGCCAAGCAACAGCCTAAGCAGAAACTGCTTGAAACCTACATTTTTATGGCTCTACGTTTTTCCTAAAAGCATTTTTACAGCTTTCTTCGGGTTGCGAATAGCTTTAATCAGTTTGTCACGAGTTAAAGTGGGATTCACCATGTTAGCTAATGCACATAATTCCACCAAATCCTCCGCGGAAAACTCTGGAGTTTCAATAAGAGGCTCAACTGCAGCCAAAACATCATCACTGAAACACTCCCGCAAGAAACCACCGTGCTTAGCCTGCTCGTAAAGCCTAGTTCCGTAAACAGGCGTAGCTATACTAAAGATGAAACTTTCAGCGCCTAGCTGCCGTAGCTTATACGCGAAATTTATGGTCTCCTTGATGTCTTCTTTTGTTTCGCCTATAAGCCCTATAACAAAGAAGCAGCCCACCTTAATCCCTACCTTTTTGCATAGGGAAACAGCGCGTTCCACACTTTTTAGGTTCAAGTTCTTCCCAATAATCTCATCCACAACACGCTGAACACCAGACTCAGGAGCAACACGTATTTTCTTGCATCCAGAACGCTTCATTTTCCTCAAAAGCTTCTCGTCAAGAGTATCTGCCCGAACACCATTAGGAGTGAACCACTCAAACCTTAACCCGCGCTCCATGATTAAGTCACAAATCCTTTCCATCCGCTTCCTGTCAAGCGTCATGTTATCATCTAGAAAGTCAATTTGTTTAACACCGTATACTTTAATAACCTGATCCAACTCGTCAACTACGTTTTCAGGACTTCTGCCACGCCACTTCCTTCCCCAAACAACATGGTGGGTACAAAAAACGCAGTCATACGGGCAACCCCGACTAGTAATCAGCAGCGTCCAAGGTTTGCTAACTTCTCCCCTCAACGGATTCTCCTTAACAATAGCAAAATATTGCTCCATCGGAAGCAAATGCCTTGCAGGGAATGGAAGAGAATCCAAATTCTCAATCACAGGCCTCGGCAAAGAAAAAATGGGCACGCCGTCCTTTACGAAGCCAATACCCTTGATCTCCTTGAAGTTCCCAGCGTCTTTCTCCAACGCATTTGCCAACTCGAACACGGTACTTTCAGGCTCACCTATCACAACAAAATCAACACTAGAATTCGCAAGACAAGCCTCAGGCCTAGCAGAAGGATGCAATCCCTCCAATACAGTAAAAATACCCTCGTCAACACCTTTCACCGCCGAAGCAACCTCAAAAGCGGCTTTAGCCCAACCGGAAAACGGAATCTCTATAATTACAGCCTCTGCTGAACAATGCTCCACCCTGTCCGCTATTTCTCTGCTACTTAAGCCAACCTGATATGTTGTTCCATCTACTTCCTGAAGGTTCATCCGACCCTCAAGAGGAGCATCAATAATGAACACGTCGTGATCTTTCGCAAGCACCGCGGCCACATACGCCAAGCCTATTGGTGGAACCACATTCGGTTTTCCCCAGACTTTCGGTTGAATACGAGGCGGATTAATCAAACAAATACGCATATCTGTTACCTGCTAAACGCGGTTTCATTTCGGCTAAATCGTAAGCAATCCAGTGTTTCAAGCCGCTGAAACACTGTGTTAGCCATACTAAGCGAACATCCCCGTGACAAAATTAGAGAGAAACTGCGATTAATACGTTTTGCAAATGATCACACCAGTTTGGCTAGTAGGGGAAAAAGTTCAGTCTGATGAGTAGAACTATTGGCAGACTAAAAAGCACGCATAAAAGCAGCGTCATGTTCCGAATTTTCAATGCCCTTAATATCTTGTCGGGAGTAAGCGGCTCAGCCGGCTCACCAAGAATGTACTGACCAGGCTTTTCCAATTGCACACGCAAAGCTCCCGCCATCGCCGCCATTGGCCAGCCGTGGTTTCTGCTGGGTGTTTTTGCATGATCCCTTTTAGCGATTGCCCAAGCGTTATTGTAGTCTTCACCGAGTAAGGCCGCGGCTATGACTATGAGGACAGCGGTGAACCTGGCTGGAACGTAGTTTATGACTGTGTCCAAGTTTGCGCTGAACCAGCCAGTATGCAAGTGTGCCTCGTCTTTGAAGCCCACCATGCCATCGAGGGTGTTGACGGCTTTGAAGACGATTGCACCTGTTACTCCGAAGAATGCATATGAGAGTATGGGTGAAAGCTTGAAGTCTATGAGGTTTTCCGCCATGGACTCAATGACTGAAGAGCTGATTTGCGGTCCATCTAGGTCTTTGGAATCTCTGCGTGAAAAATGAGAGTATTTTTTGGCTTCAACCATATCTTCTGTCTCGATGGCTTTAGCTGCAGCTCTTGCCCAGTCAGTTTCAAGCTTTATGCAGATGGTTAGTTTCAGTAGTATGACTGCGAAGAACGCGTAAACTACGATAGTGAACAACGTATAGATTGCCCAAAGCCCGAAATAAACGGGAATTGTGAACGCAGCGATAACGGTTAGCGCCAAAACCGCACCGTAGAATTTAGCTAATTTTGGGTTGCGGCTTCTTAAGTGCGGTTCCAATGCCCTAGTCAACTTACCCATCAGCACGGCTGGGTGCAACTTAAACGCAGTTTTCTCCGAGTTGTTCGGAGATGGATCACCTAGAAACAAGTCTAAGACTATAGCAAACACGAGCACAACTACAGCAACTAACACAGCAAATATGCCAAATCACCAAGTACTAAGATAGTTACACTTCCTATAGTGGAAAATTTATCTGTATCGATTAGTCGAACACTCACGTTCTCTGAACTCCCTACCTAATGAACAAAGATAGATTTAGTATTTGGAATGAACTACTCTGCCCCCTACGATAGTCATCTCAACCGCGATTTTTGCGATTTCAGATGGAAGAACCTTCTTAGGGTCATTCGAGAGAACAGTTAGGTCGGCTATTTTACCTGTCTCAACCGAACCCTTGATGTTTTCCTCGTTGGAAGAGTACGCCGCATCAATAGTGTACATCCGCAAAGCCTCGTCAACAGTAACCCGTTCTTCAGGAAAAGCCTCTCGGGTTACAGCAGCCTCGATACCAAGCAAAGGGCTTAACGGTTCCATTGGACAGTCCGAGCCACTGATTACTGTGATTCCGTTTTTGATGAGCGTTCTTAGCGGATAGAGCCAACGCGCTCGTTCAGCTCCTAAATTTTCAATTGCTGACCAAACGGAAAATTCAGAGGCAATAACAAGGGGCTGCACGGAAACGATGACACCATGCCTTTTCAGTTGGCTGATCAGCTCTTCGTTGAGAACCGCGGCTTGCTCGAGGCGGTTACGCACATCTTTTCCTAATACCTCATTTGCCAATTTTTCGATTGTGCTCAGAGCCGCATCTACAGCCTTATCACCCATAGCGTGTATAATCAGCTGAAGACCCCTTCTGAGGATCCGAGCTGCCGACGTTTGCATTTCTTCTTGAGTGCAAAGCAGTTTTCCGCCTGCAGAGCCGGTAGCGTAAGGCTGGAAAAGCGCTGCTGTTTTTGCTGCTAAATAGCCGTCGGCGGAAATCACTGCGGCGCCAATTGTTATTGCGAAGTCACCTTTTGGATGGAAGTTCTTTATGTTTTCCAAGAGGTTCGCGGGAACTACCAAGTAAACATGCACAGGCAGCCTGTTTTGTGCATGAAGTTTTTTTATTATTGAGAGTTCTATCGGAGCAAGAACCATCCAGTGCACACTTGAAACACCGGCTTCCACGATTTTCTCACAAGCCAAACCTGCTGCCTTCACCAACTCATCTTCGCTGGGTTCGAGGACAATATTCCATATTAGGTTCGTGGCGGTGTCTCGTAAAACTCCTGTAAGCTCTCCAGTCTCCGGGTCTCTGTCAATGGCGCCACCCTCCGGGGCAACTGTAAGCTGCGTCACGTCAGCCAACTCTAAAGCTTTGCTGTTCACGATGCAAACTTGCTCGCTTTGATGATAGAAAACCACAGGGTTATCGGGCGAAACTGAGTCCAAGTCGAAACGGGTTGGGAGGCGTTTCTCCGCGAAACGGGTTGGATCCAAGCCGCGACCCAACAACCACTTGCCCTTATGCGATTTCTCCACGTGTGTTTTCAGGCGTTTTTGCATTTCCGTTATGGAGCTAGCGGCGCTCAAATCAATCCAGCTTAGGAGCCTTCCATAGTCAGCGACGTGAATATGAGTGTCTATGAAGCCGGGAACAACTGTTTTCCCCTTCAGTTGGATCACTTTAGTGGTTTTGCTAACAAGCTGGCTAATTTCATCGGTTGTACCGACTTTGACAATTTTGTCGCCTTTCACAGCCACCGCTTCGACATGGGGCTGAGAAGGATTCATTGTCAAGACGTTTCCGCCAGTCAAAGCTAAATCCGCAGACGTAACAACATCACCTTTCATAGCAGTCTATGATGTATGTTTGGATAAATTTTTTTGCACGAATTCTATGATTGTTTCTTGGCTCGTTTGATGAAGATAAAGCCGAGAAACGCCAACACTAAAGCAAAAGCAATAACCACGATAGCAATGACTGCCAATGGGACATTGTCTTTTGAAGTTTCGTTCACTTGGATTATGGCGGTTTCGCTGTAAGCGGAAGTGTAGTAGCTTTTGTCTGTCTGCCAACGAGCACTAACAGTCCAGTTTCCAACCGCGTCTGGGTTGCAGGTGAAGGTGAAAGCGCCGGTTTTAGAGGTTGCAACTTGCAGGTCAGTCACAGAGCCGTCAGGTCCAACTAAAGACACGGTTACAGACGTATTAGGATAAGCTGGGGAAAGGGAGCCGAAGCCAGTCATTGATTCACCTAATGAACCCTGCTCAGGTATTTCAAGGGTGATTTTACTGGTTATGGCGGGGTAGCTAGCGAGGCAGTAAACGTTCCAGTCGTTACTTCCTAGATACACCATTCCTTCGTATATAGTTGTAGAGGACCAACTGTTAGAGTTAGTGGTGAAAACCGAAAGTTTCGCTCCGTCCGTTGCATTGAGGACATAGACGGAACGTTGGTCAGTTACCACGTATACTTTTCCATCAGCGTAAGATGGCGAAACATAAAGCTCCTCGCCCAAGTAAGTGCTCCAAACTGCGAAGCCATTTGTCATGTCAACGCAAACTATAGAGAAGTGATCAACCAGAAAGAGATGACCGTCATAGTGAGCTGGAGAACAAACTATAAACTCTCCTGCGCCAGAGGTTCGGTATGTCCATTCGATGTTGCCAGTCTCTGTGTTTATCCCGTGATATTCCTTTACGTTGGAGCC
>JABAOH010123464.1_pt1 | contig 22308 bp, 18 predicted proteins | sample 7062181 | NCBI WGS metagenome assembly JABAOH01 (sample SAMN14538630, study PRJNA623070) | marine sediment metagenome | biome: marine biome [ENVO:00000428]; feature: marine pelagic biome [ENVO:01000023]; material: deep marine sediment [ENVO:00002113]; isolation source: pool of 5 deep marine... | reverse complement strand
CCCTGGGCGCCTCGCGAGGAGCCGGCGTCGGTCGAGCGCATGGCGTATCCGCTGCCGGACAAGCCGTCCATCGCCGTGCTGCCGTTCGACAACATGAGCGGCGATCCGCGACAGGAGTACTTCGCCGACGGCATCACGGAAGATTTGACCACTGATCTCTCGAAGATCTCCGGTTTGTTCGTCATCGCTCGCAACTCCGCTTTCGCCTATAAGGGCAAGGCAGCCAAGCCCGAGCGGGTCGCCAGGGAGCTGGGGGTGCGCTATGTGCTGGAGGGCAGCGTGCGCCGCTCCAATCAAGAGGTTCGCGTTAACGCCCAGCTGATCGACGCGACCACGGGAGGACATGTCTGGGCGGAGCGTTACGATGGCAGCGTCGCAGACATTTTTTCCGTGCAGGACGAGTTCATCCACAAAATCGTCAAAGCGTTGGCGGTGAACTTGACACAGAGCGAGCAACAGGAGCTGGGTCTGGGACAGACATCCAATGTCGAGGCACGAGAGCTTTTCCAGGAGGGCTGGGAGAATTATCTGCGCTACTCTCCGGAAGACAACGCCACGGCCGTCCGTCTGTTCGCTGCGGCCCTCGAGCGCGATGCCGACTACGGACGAGCCTACGCGGCGNNAACAAGCCCCTGAACATGGGTGTCGGGCTCGCCAACGCCTGGGCGATGAATTACGTGGACGAAGCGAAGAAGAGGCCGTCTTCCCTGGCCAACGTGGCGGCGTCGATGGTGGCCCTGTACAACGCTCGACACGAAGAGGCCATGACCGAAGCGACCCGGGCCATAGCAAAGGATCCGAATGATCCCGAGGCTTATATCGCCATGGCATGGGCGATGATCACCACAGGGGAAGCGCAGACCGGGCTCGAGCTGGTGGGCCGGGCCATGAGGCTCAATCCGAATTATCCCAATTACTACGAATTCGCGCGTGGCATGGCTTATTTCGCCTTGGACGATCTGGAAAACGCAGCGCGTGTTCTGGCCAGAGCGCTGCAGCATGACCCGGGCGCGACAGGGCTGGCACCGGCATTGGCGGCAACCTACGCGCGCCTGGGACGTCGGCAAGACGCCCGCGCGGCGCTGTTGTTGTGGAAGCCTGCCGCAACTCAGGCGGCGTTGGAGAGGAATGTCGTATCCTATCATTTCCCGTACACGTGGTCCTCAGGCAGCAACGTCGGAACCCGGTTTTCCGACGCGCTGAGCGTCGCCGCTCTGCCCCTGGAGACAACCGTGTCGACGTTGTTGGAGACACTCAGGCAAGGGAGTCTCGGTGAGCGACGAAATGCCGCACGCCTCCTGGGCACAATCGGTCCGGCGGCCGGGGCGGCCGTTCCCGGTTTGATCGAGGCGCTGCAAGACGAGGATAAGTGGGTTCAGCGTAACGTAGTGCGGGCGTTGGGAAAGGTGGGTCCGGCTGCCGAGGCGGCTGTTCCGGCGCTCACTGCATTGAAAGACGACTCTTCGCTGGCGGGTCTGGTGCACACAGCCCTCGAGGAGATCGGTAGGTCGCAGCAGAGCCTGTGATCGCGGCCTATCGACGCTGTTTTCGCATTGGTCTCGAGCACGCTGCTGCCCCGAGACGTCGTTTGTTACAGGCGAGGTTGAGTCAAGCCCAGGCAGCAAACCACCCAATTCATTCGACTCTGTGGTTCGAGCCCTTGCGCGTTCGCCTCGTGGGCCTAAACCAGGCCGGATAACCTCTGGCTGGCTGGACGGATGAATCATCAGCGATACCCTATCTCTGCCTTGGATCGAATGCAGACGCGAAGCGAAGCATCGGCGAGAAGCGGCCGCCTTCCACTTCAGCCCAAGTCCGACACACGATGCGTCATACGGGGGAAAAAGGTTCGAAAACAGAATTTGCGTGATGATGCGTCGCAGCAATTTGCTGCAACGCAAGACTTCGCTTTCTCAACCCGGTGACGGCCGGCGCAAGCGCGCGCTGACGGGATTAACCCGCATTGTCGATCCTCTCTCGCCGCCACCGCGGCGCGCAGCGAGAAGCCGGCCTCGTTGCCCGGCGCGTCATCGAACGACTCATCGCCCGCCGGCAGCGTCTGCGGGGTGAGCAACTTGCAGCACTGCTGCGGTCCGACGGCAATGCGGCGGGTGATCGAGGAGGAACTTAGGCTCTGCTCGACGACAGCAGCTTCATCGCTGCTGGCGATCAGTTATTGTTTTGACAGGAAATTCGACCGCACTGTCGCTTATCCAAAGATATATCGAATCGTTGAAAGTGGTACGTCGCTGGGTAACAGGGCCCGGTCGGCTCGCGCCCTGATTGCAATGGCGATTTGCGACGCAGAGTCGATTTGAAACCGGAGCGCATTTAATGGGCGCTCACCTGCGCCACCGCTCAGGAATGGAATGAAGCGAGCAAACACGACCGGGCCCATAGCCGGACTTTGTTCAGCCTTTCACAATAGCCTGAGGTCATAATCCGACAAGCTGTGCGTGAACGCCCCGGTCCAGAGCTACCTGCAGCAAGTCCTTGGCGTGCACTGTTTCAGGATCGTACTCCACGATTAGCAAATGAGGCTTTTCGTCATGGTGACCCACAGCCATTACGCCCGCGTGAGCTCGGATTTCATCCGCGATTTCAGTCCGACGATCATGATCGATAGATTCATCGATGTGAATCATTACATCAGCCATTTCCATCAACTGTTTCTCCTCTGTCGAGCACTCTCGGTATGAGACGAACAACGGGCCTTTTTAGCAGGTTCCGCGAGTATAGTCGTGTCATCCGCCACTGGTCGATCCGCGCCTTGGCGGGGATTCTCCCCTAAATGCGCCTCGCGGGTCGGGAGAAGCCCCGGGCTCGAGCCGATTTGGCGACGCCGGCACGCGCCGTGCCATAGCACCCCCCGGCAGCGGTTCCACGCGTTGCCATCCCCCCGCCGCCGGTCTTGCTGAGGTAAAGTCCGGCATAGCAACCGACCCGCGGTCCCGGGGCGGCGCACTGTTTGGCGGTCGGCGAGCGGCGCCGGCTGACACATGCTTAAGGTCGAGGTGAGTGAGCAGCTTCTCGATCGCCACCGGATCGTCGATGCAGGCGCTGAATCTGACCGCACCGTCCGTGGTCCGGCAGAACGCGACGCATGCGGGATCGCTACCCGCGCTTGGAGAAACAGCGTGCCATTTTCGCAGCTGCTCCACCCAGCCCGAAAAGCTCGCTTTCATCTCAGAGCGAAACCCTCGCCGCGGCCCACAATCCCGTTTGAGCCCTGGAGATAATTTCCTGCGCGAGGTGAACATGTGAGAGCGATCACGCACACGCCCCGCACCGCCGCCCACGCCGACCCCATCCCCGGATGACCCCCATCCGCGTTTTGCTTTGCGCGATTGCGAAAAACGCGATGATCGCAACTCGCCGGCGACATCTCTGACGTCGATGTGAAGGACCCTGAGCGCTACGCCAATAATCACGATCTTGATTCAACCGACGCTCGAGCACTGCGGCGGCCGAGTCCTGGTCCGCGGTGGAAACGTAGAGTCCCCGGAGGGATCCTGGAAGCCTTCTCGCCTCGTCATCGTCGAGTTCCCGAGCGCCAATAAGGCAAAGCCGTGGTGGGGCTCGGGCCTATAGGAACCCGCCGGGCAACTGCGCCAAGAGACGACGCATACGGAAACGATTCTCGCGCAGGGCGTGCAGAACCCGGGATCCGCAATGTCCGTTACGGGTCGTTTGCCGCCGACCGGCACCCGAGGCCACGGAAATCGGCTTCCGCGGGCAAGGCGGACGGTCCGGTGGTCCAAGTGATCGGCCTGGCTTCTCCCGCAAGCGGCCAGGAGCGTCAGCCCGGCGCGAGTTGCTTTGGCGGGCACGGTGCCGTGCCGTAGGAGCAAAAAACACAACAATCGCCCGCCTCAGGGCGCAGCAAAGCCTTGCATTGCTCGCACTCGTAGTAGAACAGGCACCGGTCGCTCGGCATGGTTTCCGTCTTCTGGTGCGCACACACGGGACAAGTTAGGGTGGATTGGGTCTCAATGGCGCTCATGGGGCTGTCGTCTCGCGAGCGCGCTGCACCCACGCGCCCTGATCAGCGATTTTGCCATTCGGGCTCTCAGACGTCATGTTGCGTAATGTTGCGGACGGCGAGTCCCCGAACCCGCGACGGGACGCTGCGGCGGTGTTGTCTCACGAGATCGGTGCGGGCGTCAGCGGACGGCTGTCCAGCAGCGTTCTCGCTCGCTGCACGAAGGCGGTATCGTGGCCTTCGCTGAACCAGTCACAGCTCTCACGCAGCAGCGCTGGCGCTCGCTCCGCCCTGCCGTGTGCCTGCCACAGTTCGAACAGGCTCGTCGCGGCACGCAGCTGCGGCGACTTCGCGTCCTGTTGGCACGCGACTTTGAGTGCACGCTCAAAATACGTCTCCGCTTCCGCGGCACACCCCTTCTGCATCAGCAGGGTGCCCGTCGAGCGGTTGAGCTCGGACAGATAGAAGAGCTGATTCTGCTGCATCGACAGCCGTATGGCTTCTTTCAGGGTATCGATGCCCGCGTCCGTGTCCCCGCGCGCTGACTGTATCTCGGCCTTGAGGCCGAGCAGGTAGGGGTAGGCGAACAGATCCGACTTGCGCCAGCTGTCCAGGCCCTCTCGAAGCTCTTTGAGGCCCGTTTCCTTCTCGCCTCCGAAGAACAATGCCCAGCCCCACAGGATCGTGCCCCACGCGAGCCACTGCCTGATGTTGTGCTCGTGTGCCAGGTCGACCGCCTTTCTGGCGCTTTCGCGCGCCGCAGCGACGTCGCCGGAGTACTGATGCAGGGCCGCCTGATAGCACCAGGCAAAAGCTTCCGTGTGACCGTGGGAGATCTCGTGTGCCATGCGAAGCGCGGCGTCCATCAGGCTCTGCGCTTGATCGGGATAGCCCAGCATCCAGCTGGCTTTGGCGCCGTACAGCCGGCACACGACGGCGGGATCGGCTCCGTAGACCAGCGCCAGCCCGCCGTGACGCTCGCGGTCGTACGCCTCGATGCCGTGTTCGGTGTGCCGTCGGGCATCGGCGAAATCGCCCATCATGAAGCACACCGTTCCCATCACCCGGTGGGCCTCGGCCACGAGAGCCGCGTCCTCCATCTCGCGCGCCAAGTGCAAGAGTTCCTCGCTACGCCTGCGTGCCTCTGGCATCTCTGCGGCGAACAGATAGGAGTTCCAGAGTCCTCGCATTACCGCAAAGCGGTCTGCCTTTGTCCCGACCCGGTCGCACAACACCTTGGCGCGCGCGTACGTCTCCTTGACCTCCTGTGCCCCGTAGCCCTTGCTTGAAATCAAAGCGGGACCCAGACTGGTCAACAGTTCGAGCTCCGTGTGCGCACGCTCGGGCGTGTCCGGCAAGCTACTGAGGCTTTGCAGGCCATGCCGTAGGTGGGCGATGGACTCCTCGTCGGCCGAGCGCTCCGCCGCTCGCCGCCCGGCAGCGCTCCAGTAACCAACGGCTTGCTCGTGGCACCCCGCCTCGCTGTAGTGATTAGCCACCAGTTCGGGGTGAGCCGTGACCGTCTCCGGAAAGCGGCTCTCCAGCAGCGTTGCCACCTGCTGGTGCACCTGTTGGCGGGTCCGCCTCAGCAGCGATTGGTACGCTGCGTCCTGGATCAAGGCGTGTTTGAATATGTAACGCGAACGCGGCGGCCGGCCACGCTGATACAGCAACTCGTTCTCCACGAGCCGCCCGAGCCCCGCTTGCAGTACGGTCTCCTCGACACTCGCCAGCGAGCGCAGCATCTCATAGGCGAACTCGCGACCGACGACAGCGCCGAGCTGCGCCACCTCCCTCACGGTGGGGAAGCGGTCGAGCCTCGCCATCAGCGTGTCCTGGAGGGTCGCCGGAATGGCCACCTCGCTGAGCGGACCGGCGAGGCTGTAGCGGTCTTCCTCCTCGTGCAAGTAGTCCGACTCGAGGATGGTCTTGGTCAGTTCCTCCACGAACAGCGGCACGCCGTCGGCTTTCCCGGCGATGTGCTCGACGACCTCATCGGGCAGCGTCTTGCCGCGAGCGCGGTGTGCGATCAAGGCCTCCACCTCGGGACGCTCGAGCCGGTTCAAGGTGATCGGCGTCATGTGAGAGTGCATCGACCACGGCGGCACGAACTCTGGGCGATAGGTCAAAACGTTCAGCATGGACACTGTGGGTGACTGCTCTATGTAGAGTTCCAACAGCTCGAGGGTTGTCGGGTCCGCCCAGTGAAGATCCTCCCACACCTGCAGCACGGGTCTGCGCTCCGCCTCCTCGAGCAGCCAAGCCGCGAGCGCGTCCAGAGTCTGCTCGCGCCGCTGCTGCGGAGTGAGCCCCAGGGGCGCGTAACGGCTCTCGGGCAGCGGCACGGACAGCAGCCCCGCGTACAGGGGCACCGCCTCCTGCGGCGGCAGACTCTGCGCCTGCAGCGCCGCTTCGAGCTTGGCCAGCTTGGTCACGGCATCGTCGTCGGGTTGCAGTCCCATCACCCGCTTCATATGCTCGATGACTGGAAAGAGGGTGCTGTTTGTGTGGTAGGGCGAGCAGCGATGTGCTATCCACAGATACTCCTCGCCCGACACCCGCTCGCGCAACGCCTCGATCAGGCGCGATTTTCCGATACCCGCCTCGCCCTGAATCAGCACGACCTGACCGTGCTTACCCTTGCTCGCTTCCCACGAGCGTATCAGCAGGCCCAGTTCTTCCTGCCTGCCGATCAGGGGCAATGTGCCGCCGCCGCGTTCGGTATTGCTCTCTGCCGTGGTATCGCGCTCGCGCGTCACCGCCCAGACCTGCACGGGCTCTGCCAGGCCCTTCAGCTCGTGCATGCCGAGATCCTCGCAATCGAACGACTCTGCCACCAACCGTTGTGTCACCGACCCCACCACGACCTGATCGGGTGCGGCCACCGCCTGCAACCGCGCCGCCAGATTTGGCGTCTCCCCCACCACGGCCGCTTCCTCGGCGGCGCCTTCGCCGATGATGTCGCCCACCACCACCGCGCCGGTGGCGATGCCCACACGGACCGCGAGCGAGACCCCGTGTGCGGCCGCCACTCCCGCGTTGAGCTGCGCCATCGAACCCACCAGCTCGAGACCGGCCCTGACCGCCCGCTCGGCATCGTGTTCGTGGGCCTGGGGATAGCCGAAGTAAACCAGCATCCCATCGCCCATGTAGCGGGCGATGAAGCCGTCGTATTGCTCCACCGCCCGCCGGCACGCGTCCTGGAACCCGGTGATGACTTCGCGCAGGTCCTCGGGGTCGAGCTTCGTTGAGAGCGCGGTTGATCCCACCAGGTCGCAGAACATCACCGTGAGCTGGCGTCTTTGAGCGTCCTCGAGCGTCTGCGTGTCTCTGGTGTCGCCGCCGGCAGCTCGACCGGGCTGCCGCTCTTCGACGGAGGCGGGAATATCCGATGCTCGCCGGGCCTCCGCTTCCAGAGCCGCCTCGCCCACGGAGCCGTCATTGCGGGCGCCCTCGGGCGTTTCCGTTGCTGCGCTGCCGACCCAGGCGAGGGCGACTGCCCTGTCGTCGGCGGCCACGCCCTTGATGTCGACCAACTCGTAGCGCAGCGCCTCGATCGTTGCGTCGTCGAGGCCCAGTCCCTCACGCAGCGTTCGATAGGAAACCCGCCCTTCGCATTGCAGCAGGTGAGCTATCAGCTTGGAGAGCAAATACAGATCCATAGCTGCCTCCGCTGCGCGCTCGCACCGAGCATCTGAATTCCGGCCAGCACACCAGACAAGATGCGCCGCCGGATTGCGCTGATGCGGGTCAGGAGAACCCTGAAAAACGGCCGTTGGATGAAACTTTCCTGATCTCGGTCAAAGTTCGCGGCCGGGAACGCACGCCAGGCGAATGATTGAGGGCGGCTGCGGACGCGTCCCTTCGGGCACCGAGGCACCCGCCTCGTGCTCCTTCAGATATCGAAATGATCTGCTCTTCTGTGTAGCGCTTGCGCTTCATCTCGGGACCTCCTCTGGGGCAAAATACAAGGAAATCCCACATCGCGCATGGCTCGGATTACGGGGGCACGATCAAGGAAAAAGGTCTCCTATGCCTTTTACACCGCCCATACAGCGGCGACACCATCCGGGCAGGCGGATGATTCATCCCGCCACTGATGATCGTACTATTGACAGATTTTGCGGATAACGAGCTTCACAGGCTTAGCCCGGCCCGGGCTCGGATCCGAGCATCGCCCCGGACTGACTCCGCGATTTCGCTGCCGCTCGATTCCTGCTGGTGGGGGCGATGCGACCGCATGGAGCCTTCGCAGAACGGTTCTCAGAGATTCAGGTTCTGGTCTTCCGCGCTAACGAAGTCGTTGTAACGCGAGTGCTCGAAGTCATGAAGAATCCTGATCTTATGGTGCCACGGCTCCACCACCTGCCGTGAGAGGAGATGGTACGCTTTGGCGAGTTTCTTCTTCTCATGAGCCGCATTGAATTCATTGATTGCAAGCCGAACCCCCGTATACTCATTGTAGAGTTCTACTTCCTTTCCGACGATATCGTCCATGTAGGTAAAAACTCTCGGCAGAAAATACCGCTCATCCTCGTCCAGCAGCCTAAAGGCATTAACCGTGGACGAGTAGTAGTCAAAGTCGAAGTAAATGGCCCCGATCGGTGCCGGATCGTAATCCTTGACAAATGTCCCAACCGTGTCGCGGATATCTCCGAGCACCAGTTTTGCACAGGACAGCCTTTCCATCAGGGCAGCGATGTCCATGCGAAAGAACCCCTCCTTCCAGTGGTACGGCAGATCGCGATAATCCTCCGGTGGAGGTAGCCCCTCACCCGTATCGAAACCGTACAACTCGACATCGATACCGACGCACCGCGAAATGTTTTTCGCGTGGTATTCGAGGTTTACCAGACCCGATCCACCGGCCACCCCGAACTCTATTGCACTGATTCGGTCGTACCCCAGACGTTTCGCCAGCTGCGCCGAGTAGTATAAGCAATAGCCGTAATGCGGGCGTGTAACCGCACCGTTTCTTACCCTGAACTCGTAGCCTCCGATTCGCAGTGCGGGCATCGCGAAACGGGTGATTACCGTCCGCAGGGGGTGGAACTGGAAAAACAGCTGCGATAGATGGCTAAGCAGTGCTCTGGCCATTGTCGATGGTCACTCTGTTATTCAAGAAACGCGTTCAGGTTGGATCCGGCAGACGACGCGGGCCGCCTTGGATTTTGTATACCGTGACCCCTAAGCGGATTATGATAAACCTATTTGCTGTGCCCGCGGATCAGGCGGAGCAATCCGCGCATTATCACTGGCGGCATCAGGTCGTTTAAGAAGTACAGAAGCCTGACCTTAAATCCAAGCCTGTCGCCCGTGCCGGCCCGTTCACGGAATTTCGTCGTGCGGCTTGTAAACTCGCTGAAAACAGCGTCCGACGCGGTGTAGTAATACAGCGCGATCGAACGCCGTGCGACGTTACGGGGCGTGGCGAGTGGATCAGGGTGTCCGTGATACGAGGTGTCATCGGTGTTGAAAATCACACAACGATTGAACAGGGGCTCAATAGAACGGACTCGCGCGCTCATGTCGGTTTCCCACAGTTCCAGGTTACCCCCGAACTGTTCGTTCCAATCTTTGTTCAGGTAGATGAGAACGTTGATTCTTCGACGCAGTCGCAGTTTTTCGTGCAGATTGAAGTCCGCATGGACGCTCAAGTGACCCCCGGTCGAAGTTCGATGATATCCACCGCCGAGGAAGTAGGGATCGGGAATAAGGCCATTTATCCCCGACAGTTGCTCCAGAAATTCCAGAAAAGGCCGGGAATTGAAGCTGTAGAATAATGAACGATGCAGACCCGAGGAAAGCCGGTCGGGGTTGAAACTCGCCTTGCCGCGTTCGACGCTGCGATTGAAGTCGGATTCCGTATCCTGACTTGGAAACCTCTCCGCCACCTCATTCAATATTTCGACCGGAAGGAAATCGTCGATTACAGCGTGGGGGAAAGGCGTGGCGCGCGCATATTGCGAGGCCATCTCGTCGGTAACGCTACGAAGGTGGGAGGGAAAATACACACAGCCCTCTTCCCTTATCATCTCCAAAAACGACATAGATCGGGCCGGCAGTATCAAGAGGTCCTTTTGGGCGGCGAGTATAGCAAAGAGCATATGCCGCAAACCATGAACTCCCCATCGGCCGCTAAGTCAGACAAAAACCAGCTCACGATTAGCGATACTGTGAGTATAAGAGAGTAAAAGTCTGATCTGCCCGATATTTCAATCCACTCGGTGTGAGAGGATTTTCAGCTTACGGCATGGTTGACGGTTGATCGAGAGGCACGGGTTGCGGTCGCCTGGCGGCCGGCGCCGCAGGTCGGAATGCGAGGGCTGAGTGCGGCCGTTTCGTGTTGTCGAGCACTCGCCGCTGCTCGACAAGGACCTTTCCCTGCGCGAGGCTTCGGGGGATCTCGGCTTTGAGCCGCGCGTCTCTCAGCCTGCCGTTGAAGCTCTCGTGGCAGCCGTTCTCCCACGGGCGGCCGGGTTCGATAAACGGCGCCCGGCTGCCCCCCGCTTCGACCCGCGCGCCGACGAGTTTCGAGGTCATCGACGGGCCCTTATCCGAGCGGACAATTCTGTTGAATAGCTAAAAAGGCGTCGCGACGACGGCCCGCGGACGCTGCGAAACCGGCGCCGATTTGCGACAGCGCCGGTTCCGGTTGGCGTCGATTGAGGCGGCCCAGGGCGAACTCAAACAGATGCTGTTGCGGACGCACGCGGCGGTTTCTTCCTGTTCCCCAGCGCCCCGACTTGCCGGTGATCGCGAGACGGGCCTTCGCTTGCTTGGTCCCGGCCCTGCCCCGCGGCCGAGTTGATCGTCGCACCGGCCTCGTGCACACTGCCATATCACTCATGGCTCTGGAGTCTCCCATGCGCTTTTCTGCCGTTGCCTCGATTGCGTTCACTATGCTCTGCATCGCTCTCGGCGCGCATGCCGAGCCTGCCATCACAGCAAAGGAACCCACGCTCACGGTCGTTCATGCCGACCGGGAGCAATCTTTCACGGTGCCGGAGCTCAAAGCGAGACTGGAGAGCGAGACCGTGAGCTTTGTCCATCCCTACTACGAGAAACAGAAAACCTTCGAGGGGTTCGCCCTCGCCTCGTTGTTGAGAGAACTTTTCCCCGCCGAAACGGTGAAAGCCGGCGGCTGGAAGGTGCAGTTCCAGGCGCTGGACGGTTATCGCTCGGTGACGCCTTCGGACAAGCTCCTCGAGCCCGGGGGGTATCTCATCTTCAGGGATGTCGAGCGACCCCAGTGGGAGGAGATGAAGAAACGCAAGGTCTCGCCGGGCCCCTTCGCGGTGGTGTGGGTCGGAAAGGAGCAGCTCTGGGAGAGCGGATATCCCTGGCCCTGGCAGATCGAGGCGATTCGCCTGCTTCGGGAAGAGTGAGGCGTTCACCGCGCAAGACCACGAGGACTCTCACGGCTCGTGACCGGACTCTGCGGAGCATTGCGAACATCGAACGAATGCGCCACCCGCGCAGTGGCTGACGTGCGCGCACCCGCCCGACAAACGACCGGTCAATGAGCACGCATCGACACGAGGCGGTGGCCCGGGAGTACCGCCGTCTCGCCGATTGCTATGACGAGAGATGGGCATTCTATATACAGGCGACCCTGCGCGAGACCCTCGACCGCCTGCCGGCCGATCTTGGCGGCGACGTGCTGGATATCGCCTGCGGCACGGGGGCGCTGCTCGAGGCGGTGAAAACAACGCACCCCGGTATCAGGCTCACCGGTGTGGACGTGTCGCCGGAAATGCTGGCCTGCGCGCGGCGACGCTTGCCGCACGGGGTCATCTTCGAAGCAGCTCCCGCCGACGACCTGCCGTTCCCCGACGGCGGGTTCGACACCGTCATCACCACCAACTCGTTTCACTTCTTTAGGGCGCCGCAGAAAGCGTTGCAGGAGATGCACCGCGTCCTGCGGCCGGGCGGCGCGCTCGTCATCACCGACTGGTGCGACGACTACCTCAGCTGCAAATTCACCGATCTATGGCTCAGGCTGTTCAACTCCGCCCACTTCCGCTGTTACGGTTCCACCCGTCTCGGTGACCTGCTGCAGGCGGCGGGATTCGAAAGGGTGACGCTGCAGCGGTACAAGATCAACTGGCTCTGGGGTCTGATGACCGCGACCGCCTTCAAGCCGGCCTGAGCCGGGAGCCTGCGGCGGCTGAATTCGGTTCAGCGTCCGCTCGAGGACCCGTCGTCGTCCTTACGGCGAATGCAGTCTTCCCAGTAGTCGTAGCCGATGAGCGCCAGCACGAACACAGTGATGATGGCGAACGGCAGTCCGCCCCGGAATCCCGCGAATCCCGTGGAGATGCTGTGCGATAGCCCCAACGAAAAAGCCGCCACCAGGGCGACGCCGATGGCGCCCGTGATGATCTTGGTCGCGCGTCCGATCATAGCCTTCTCCGGTCATTCATTGTGAGGTCGACTCCCGCAGCCGCTCCAGCAACCAGCGTGTGGTGCGAAACAGGCGGTCGTCCTCGTTGACGTTGGCGACGAGCTGGACTCCGATGGGCAGGCCGCCGGCCCCGACCAGCAACGGGATCGAGAGACAAGGCAAACCGCACAGGGTCCAGATCGTCGAGCAGATGGGATCGCCGGTGCCGGCCTCGAGCGGCGGCGCTTCGCCCGTCGCTGACGGGGTGACGATGGCGTCGTAGTCGCAGAAGAACTGCTCGAACCACTCGACCGCCGCCGCCAGCACCTCGAGCGCCTCGTCGTACTGCGCCTGCGTGCGCTGTTGTGCCGTTTGCAGAGCGGCACGCAGCGCAGGGCTGAGCCGGTCGCCGTGCGATGTGAACTCCGTGTCCAGATTGCGGCGCATCTCGAACTCGTAGATGACCTTGTGGCACTCGATCAGCGCAGTGAACGACCGGGGCGCCGGCAGGCGCTCGATGCGGCCTCCCAACGCTTCGAGCAGCTCCTCGCAGCCCACGCGGGTCGCCTGGGAGTAGCGCTCGGCATAGGGCATGTCGAACCACGCGAAGCTCGGCTCAATGGGAACTTCCGCCAGATACCCCTGAAGCATTCGCGGTCGCGGCGCAAGATAGCAACTCGGGTCGCTCGCGTCGTACCCGCCCAGCACGTCCGCCAGCAGGGCAACGTCGCCGGCATCGCGCCCGAACACGCCGACCTGATCGAGCGTCTCCGAAGTCTGCAGCACCCCTCGGCGCGATACGATGCCGCGGGTCGGCTTGAAGCCGTAGACCCCGCAATACGAGGCCGGGCGGATGGTCGAGGCGTTGGTCTGGCTGCCGACGGCCAGCGGCACGTGGCCCGCCGCGACGGCGGCCGCCGATCCGCTCGACGAGCCTCCAGGGCCGCGCTTGGGGTCGTGCGGGTTGCGCGTCGCGGCAGGCTGCAGCCAGGCAAATTCAGTGGTCACCGTCTTTCCCAGAATGACGGCACCCGCCTCGCGCAGCTTTTCCACCACGGCGCAGTCGGCGCCGGGGCGGCGACCCGCATAGAACGGGCTCCCCCGTTCGGTGGGCATATCGGCGGTGTCGAAAATATCCTTGATGCCGACCGGTATGCCGTGCAAGGCGCCCACGGGCCGTCCGCGCCGGCGAATGTCGTCCATCGCCTCGGCCTGCGCGGCCGCCAACTCACGATCCAGGAACTGCCACGCGCGGATCTGCGGCTCGGTCGCCTCGATCGCAGCCAGACAGTCTTTCACGATACCCGCCGACGCGGCTTCGCCCGCGTGCACGCGCGCCACCCAATCGCGGACCGTACCCTCCTCGCGACCCACTGCCCTGTTCATCGGGCTCAGGGGATGTAAGGTCCGAACAGCACATCCGGCAGCCACAGCGCGATACCCGGGAACATGTACATCAGGAACATGCAGAAAATCACGATCGCGAGGTAGGGCATGATGCCCTTGAATATCTGCACCAGTTCGATCTGGTTGCGCAGCACGCCCTTTAGATAGTAGGCGGACATGGCCATCGGCGGCGTCAGAAAGGATGTCTGCAGATTAAGCGCCACCAGCATGGCGAAGAAGTACGGGTTGACACCGAACGTGTCGAGCATCGGCAGGAAAATCGGCACGAAGATGATCAGAATCTCGGACCATTCCAGCGGCCAGCCCAGCAGGAAGATAATGAGCTGCACCATGATCAGGAACTGCCAGGACTCGAGGTTCAGCGCCAGCACCCAGTGCTCGATGATGTCGTGACCGCCAAGGTAGGAGAAAACCGATGCGAACGTCCACGAGCCCACGAACATCCAGCAAACCATCGCCGTGGCCTTGGCCGTCAGAAACACCGATTCCTTGACCTTAATCCAGGTCAGGGAACGATACAGTATGGCCAGTACGAGACCGCCGAGCGCGCCCATGGCGGCGGCTTCGGCCGGAGTCGCCAGTCCGCCCAGTATCGAACCCAGCACGAGCATGATCAGAACCGTCAAAGGCACGAACGACGTAAGCAGGCTCAAGTAGATCTGGGCCCGGGTGTGGGTGTCGCTCTTATCGGGTTTCGGCGCGAGCGACGGATTGATCCCCACGCGCACGATCACATAGACGATGTAGAAGCCCGCCAGCATGAGGCCGGGAAAGACAGCCGCCGCGTAAAGGCGCAGCGGTGACAGCTCGGCTATGGCGGCATACACGATGAGCATGATCGACGGCGGGATGAGAATCCCCAGCGTGCCGCCGGCGCAGATCACGCCCGCGCTGAAATCCTTGCGATAGTGCGCGTTGGCCATGGCCGGGAACGCCAGCAGCCCCATCAGGGTCACGACGGCGCCCACGATGCCGCTCGCGGTCGAGAACACCGCACAGGTGATCAGCGCAGCGATGGCCATTGAGCCCGGCAGGTTGCGTGCCGCGAGCTGCAGTGAGGAAAACAGCCGGTTGACGATGTCGGCACGCTCCACCACGTACCCCATGAACAGGAACAACGGGATGGCGACGAGCGTGTCGTTCTCCATCACCGAGTAGGTGTTCTGATTGAGCAGATAGAAGATCTGGTTGTTGAGTGCGTCGGCTATCGTCTCGATCGAACCGCCGTCGTAATAGGCGTAGAAGCCAAAACCGACACCCATCGCAAGCAGGGTGAACGCGATCGGAAACCCGAGCAGCACCAGCACTATGAACAGCCCCAGCATGAGGATGGCGACTTCGGGGTTGGTCATCGCAGCTGAGTCTCTGGATCGAAGCTGTGCTGGGCTACTACTGAACGCCGGTCTGACCGCCGGCCGGAGGGTGGGCCATCAGCGCCTGTTCGGTCTCGCGCACGTCCTCGAGCCGCTCCATCCAGGCGCCGGATCGCATTGCCCGCCAGCACCGAGACAACTCCGCGATGCCCTGCAGTATGAGCAACCCGCCGGCCAGCGGAATGAGCGTCTTGAAGAAATAAATCTGGATGCGGGCCGGGCTGTTCCAGCTCACTTCCTTGTAGCGCCACGAGTCGGCGGCGATTTCCGCGCCGAACCAGAACAGAGCGAGCATTCCGGGAAAGAAGAACAGGACGTACAGTACGAAATCGATCGTGGCCTGAATGCGCACCGGGAAGAACCGGTAGAGCACGTCCCCCCGCACGTGTGCGTCCTGCGCGAGGGCGTAGGGACCGGCCATCAGAAACAGCGCGCCATACATCTGCACCATCATGTCGAATGCCCAGACCGTGGGTGCGTTGAGCACGTAGCGCACGAACACCTCGTAGGAGACCGAGAAGGTCAGTATCAGAATGCACCAGCCGAATGCCCGGCCGATCCAGATGCTGAGGCTTTCGATGGCGTAGATCAGCTTGGTCACGGTAGGTTCACCACATCGGGGCTAGCAGACACCGCTGAGACAAAACGGGGGGGGGTCAGAACCTGACCCCCCCTTCACTCAAGTCGTACAACCCGTCCGCGTTGCCGTATCAGCCGAAGTAGTGCTTGTAGGCCAGCTTGTAGTCAGGCTGATTGAGGTTGAGGTAGTTCATGACGGTCTTCGCATACGCCTTCTGCGAGGCAATGACTTTGGCGAAGAACTCGTCCTGCGCCGACATCCGGTCGACGACCTTGTCCCACGCCTTGAGCTGCTCCGCCATCACCGAGTCCGGGGTGCGATACACATTGACGCCCTGCTCGGTCGCCAGCTTCACCAGGTCGTCGGCGTAGCGGCGTGTGTTGTGCCAGTAGAAGTTCGAGTTCTCGGCCTCGGAGGCGTAACGCAGAATCGCCCTCTGCTCATCGGCCAGCTTGTCGTACTTGGCCTTGTTGAACGTGACCTCGAAGAACTCCTGCGACTGGTGGAAGCTCGCCAGGTGATAGTGCTTGGACACATCCTGCATGCCGAAATCACGATCCGACGTCGGGTTGTTGAATTCGGCCGCATCGATCAGGCCGGACTTCATCGCCGGCTGGATTTCGCCGCCCGGAAGCTGCACCACCGACATTCCCATTTCCAGCATAACGTCCGCGGCCAGGCCCACCGTGCGGTACTTCAGGCCCTTCATCTGGCCGGCGTCCTTGATCTGCTCCTTGAACCAGCCGAGCGGCTGCGCCGGCATCGGGCTGTTGAAGAAGCTGACCAGATTCAGGCCGAGCTTGCCCATCATCTCGTCGAAGAGCTCCTGGCCGCCCCCGTAGTAGATCCAGCCGAGCACTTCCTGGCTGGACCAGCCGAAGCAGGGTCCGGTGCCGAACAGCGAGGCCACCGGGGACTTCGAGTACCAGTACGCCGGCACATAGTGCGCCGCATCGAGCACGCCGCGGTGCACGGCATCCTGCATCTGACTGGTCTTGACGACGGAGTTGACCGGCAGCAGCTCGATCTGCAGCGCACCGCCCCCCATCGCATTGACGCGATCGACGTACGATTTGGCGTTCTCGAGGAAGATGCCGCCGCCCCAGGCAGCCTGCATCTTGAGCGTCGTCTGCGCCCGGACGATCGCCGGCGCGGCGACGCCGGTGGCGGCCGTCGCCGCCAGCGCAGCGCCTTTGAGAAATTTCCTACGACTATTGTTGGTGCTCATGAACTTACCCTCCTGGTCCATCGACAGAATCCCACTTTGGTTGGGTGACAGAGTGCACGCCATTGTATGTGGCACCGCCGCCCATGTAAAACGCTCGGGCCGCCCTTTTTCGGGGGCACCGCCCGGCCAAAACGCCCTTGTGGCACCATTTTTCGCACACGAGCGCGGGAAGTCGCTTCCGACAGCGAGCCCGCCGCGGCGGACGCTCGCGCCGCAACGCCGTGCCCAATTCCTCGGGTGCCGGCCGCGTCGCCGCCCCGGGATACCCTCGAGTCGTCCCCGGTCACGACCGCCGTGCCCGGTGCTCCTCGCCGCGATGAGCGCCGGAAGAGGGGGTCGTCGCCCCCGCCGGGACCTCCGCGCTCGCGTGCGAACCCGGGTCTCCCCGGCGGGTCATCGCTTCTTGCGTAAACCCGCGGCCCGAGCGGCGGTCGCCGCCGCACCGTCGCACCGATGAGGCTGCGGATGACGCGGGCGGGCAAGGTGCTCGCGGTTCCCCCGTGACAGGCAAACCGGAAACACCATCCGATGACAGCGTGTGCATCACTTTCAGGCGGATGGCCCGCCTCCAGCTTCCGTGCACGTGGCAGTGATCGCGCGGCACAAAATTGCGGACGAGACTTTCGGCGATCTCTCGCCCCGCCTTGCTCAGGTGCATGGCTCGCAATGGGAGAAATAACGACCTGCTGTCCGGTTTCCAAGGTCGGGGCAGGACGTCAAGACACTTGATCGCGTCTCGCTCGCAACCCTCCAGAATGCGTCTGCCGGGTGCTTCGATGTCGAACGTTGCCTGCGAGCCGTAGGCATCCGTCGTGCGCAGCCCTGCACTTCCGTGACCTTGAAACCACCGAGGGAAAACAACCGAAGATGATGTCGCCGGCCCCGCGGTCCGCCGTTCGCTTCATGGTGGCCGGTGCGTAATCCGGCACGAGCGCGAAGCACGACATCACGGTCATCGCGAGCCGTTCGTTGTGCTCGACGCCCATCAAGGGCGTCAACACCGCGAGCAACAGAAAAGCGGAGAAGCGAGCCCGGGGCCGGGCGAAGATGCTATTCCGGCGAATCCAACCGAGGAGCGCAAGAGGCGGGGCTCGAACACAGACGTCGCCGTCCGGGACGGTTTGTTCCTTACGATGCCCCCTGCGTGCTCTTCAAACGGGTACTACCGTGCAGATCGGATCGTAGTCGCGCACTACTTGTTCAGCTTCGATATTTTGGAACCTTCGAGCGTCAGATTGTACATGAGCCCTTTGTTGCCGAAGACGAAGCCGACAATCGGATCGCTTATGTCGAGGCTGTTGATGTCCTCGCCCACCCCCCATTTGACGAATGCCACCGAGCCGTCGACACCCACTTTCCAGCCCTCGCTTCGGCGGAAGTTGCCGAGCGCCTGCTCATCGAGGAACACCAGGACCACGGTCTTGATCTGACCGCCGAGCTGAAGGCCGATGGAGGCGGCCACTGTGTTGTAGTAACCGACGCTCTTGCCGCCGATCCGCAAAGCACCCTCTCCGTACTCGGCGCCGATGCCGAATCCCGCTTTGATTACCTTCGGGAAAACGAGCACGCCCTTGGCCCTGGCCAGAAATCGCTGGCCGCCCGATACGTCCTCGCGAAATCGGTCGAGTGCCGCGTCGACCTCGATGTCGATCTCGACGGCGGAGGCGCCCAGGGCGGGTCGAGAACCCAGGCAGGCGAAGAGAATCGCCGCAATCGCGGCCGCAGCCCCAAGCCATCGAAAAAACACGGCTGTCGAGAACACGCGGAAAACCCCGGGGCTCATCAAGCCACTCGACACACTCACGGCGCGAAGGCGGCCGGGTCTGGCATTGGGCCAGCAGATCTTCCTGGACTATCCAAGCGGCTTCGGCGCCGCCGCTTCGCGCAAAACGAAACCCTCCATGGAAACGGTGTACTCACCGCTCGCCTCGTCATGACGAATACAGGACTGGGTCGGGTAAAAGCCGCGGCGAGTCACCGCCTCGGCTGACTTGATCGGAAAGCACTCCCGTGCCTTGCTGAGCATAAAGTCCCGGGTCACCATCTCCTCGTAGAAGGTGACGCCGCCGTCATAGGCGCCGTAGATCCAGGTGCGCGTGAACACTTCCCCGTGGAACTCGGGAGAGGTCAGGTCCACCAAGTGACTTCCCATTGCCGGCACCGCGGCCTCCACGTCCTTGAAATCGGGATGCGTGTAGTTCGGCGGCAACGGCTTTCGCGCCCGCTCGTACTGGTCGCAGCGCATGAAAGCGGGCCCGCACGGTCCGGTCTGCAGCGCCAGCACGTCCGCGATCGGCGCCATGTAGAAGTGAACGTCGAAATGAGGAATGTCGTACACGCCGGGAGGAACGTGCCCTTGGGGATTCCAGTTGAGGAGCACCCACTTGAACGGAATGTCAGCTCGCCTCGCAACGCTGTCCGGGAGCGGTATCACGAACTCGTATCCCTCCAGGCACTCGGCCTGCTCGTCGATGACGTTGTCGGCGTTGCGGTCGTAGCACTGGTGCCCGTCGGTACCGTGCGGCAGCCCGTTCAGTGCCGTTGCCGAGAACACCACGCCGATAGCCGCGGGAGCACCGCGGTCGTGATACTCCACATAGCTCGACACCGTGCCGTTGCCGAGATCCGAAACGGCGCCGAGAACGCGGGCGCTCGAAGCCTCCGGCGGCGGGCTCACGATGGCGCAGCCCAGTAAGAGCGTGGTGGCGCCGGTCACCGCGGCCACGGCTCGCGCGGCAATCCCCTCTGACATGCTGCAACCCTCCAGTGCGATGCTTCGATTACGGGCGCCGAGCGCCCGCGACGCCCCGTGGCTCGGTCCCGCGCCGAGCAGACAGACCACGGTGATAGCGTACACCCGATGACTTCTCCTGCACAAAGAACGCGCATGACGCAAAGGGACGCCGGGTAACCCGCACACCGCGAGCGCGCCTCGCGCGGGCGCCGCGGATCCCGGTGCACGGCCTGCGTCACCGCCCGTTCAGGCGCCCGCTTCCGCGCGGCGGGCGATGGCCCGTGCCATGCGGCGGAAAACCAAGCCGTGCGCGGGCGCGAACGCATACCAGTAAAGCAATCCCCAGACGCCGGCGGGATGCCAGTAGGCCGTGACGGTGATTTGCGTGGCACCCGCTCCCTGTGGCTCGATTTCGAATTCCAGCACCCCCGAGCCCGGAGCTTTCATGCCGAACAGCAACGTCAGCCGCCTCTGCGGCTCTACGCCGGCAACCCGCCACGAGTCGATGGCGTCGCCGACCCGGATTTCGCTGGGGTGACGTCGTCCGCGCCTGAGACCGGCCCCGCCGATGAGCCAATCCATCGCCTCGCGCAGCGACCACAGGGCGTCGAGACAGTAATAGCGGTTCTCGCCGCCGATCGCGGCGACCTGCCCCCACACGGCTTCGGCGTCGGCACGTGCGCTCGCGACGCCGCGGGCGCGCTTGGCATAGAAAGCGTGATGGGCGTGATGGCCGCGGAAGGAGAACCCCCCCTCCACCCAGCGAGCCGCGACCCGATGCCGGCGCTCGGCCTCGAGTGCCGCGCGCACGGCGTCGTCGTAGCCGAGCAGGCGCTGCGGAATCAGCTCGCGGATGGCGGCGGTGTCGGCCTCAATGTCGTGCTTGAGACCCTCGACCAGCGCACGCGCGACATTGGTCGGTACCGCGGTGAGCAGCCTGAGCCAATAGGCCGACAGGCGCGGCGAGAGCAGCGGCACCCGAATGATGCGCGGGCGCTTTCCCACCACAGCCCCATAACGAAGCATCAGCGCTTCGTAGGAGAGCGTCTCGGGGCCGGCCACGTCGAAGACCCGGCCGGCCGTCTGCGCGATCTCGGGCACCTTCACGAGATACTCGAGAAGATTGTCGAGAGCGATCGGCGGCGAGCGCGACTGAACCCAGCGGGGCGTGATCATGAGCGGCAGATGATTGACCAGATCGCGGATGACCTCGAAAGCCGCCGAGCCGGCGCCGACGATGATCCCCGCGCGCAGCTCCGTCACCGGCACCGCGCCCGCCGCCAGGCGCCGTCCCACCTCGCGGCGGGACGTCAGGTGCTCGGAGTCGGCGTCTGCGGGCACCAGCCCGCCAAGATAGACGATGCGCCGGACTCCCGCCGCGGCCGCGGCCGCGGCAAACCGCTCGGCCGCGCCCAGATCGAGCCGACCGAAGTCGCGCCCCGCCGCCATCGAGTGCACCAGGTAGTAGGCCACGTCGATGCCTGCGAGCGCCGGCGCGAGCGTGGCGGCATCCAGCGCGTCGGCGACAACGAGCTCGACCCCCGGCCAGCCGCGCGCCTCGAGCACGGAGCGGACGCGTGCCGCGGCGCGCACCCGGTAGCCGTGCGCGACCAGCCGCGGCACCAGGTTGCTACCGACGTAGCCGGTGGCGCCGAACACCAGGACCGACAGCGCCTCACTCACCTTCGCATCCCCGCAAGGACCGCTTCGAGCGACTTCGCTGTCGGCGCAATCGTGCCGCTGGGCGCATTCGTCGCACCCCCGGCCTGTGCCGCCGAGCCCGCCGGCACCGTCCTGCTCACCAAGGGCGACGCGCAGGCCCGGGCCGGCGACGGCACGACCCGCACACCGCGCAAGGGCGCCGAGCTGTTCACCGGCGAGACCATCCGCACCCAGGACAAGAGCTTACGTCGTCGTCCGCTTCAGCGACGGCGGCAAAGTCACCGTGCGCCTGGCCACGGAGCTCGTCACCGACGAGTACGCCTACGGCGGCGACAACGACGGCTCCGCCCTCAAGCTCGTCGAGGGCGGGCCGCGGGCGTTGAGCGGCGCCATCGCCAAGCAGAACCCCGACGCCTACCGCATCAACACCCCCGTGGTGGCCACCCTCGGCGTGCGCGGCACCGAGTTCGACGTCAGGCTCCGCGAAGCCGACTGCCGACCCGAGCAACGGCGCCTCGCCTTCGGCGCTCCAACGGGGTAAGCGCACGGCGGCGCCTCCCGCCTTCGCGTGGCTGCCACAACAGCAAGGCCCACGAGGGCCGGCGAGACCTCCAGAAACCGGGTGAAGTAATCCTTCGGATCGATGCCCGACCCCATGAGGACGGAGACAAAAACCAACAGCCACGGATTTTACAGCGCGATCCCTCGGTCCCGAGAACCGCCGGCGGTTGCGCACAGAAATCAAGCGCCGCGCGCCGACAGGCCGTAATCCCTGCGCTGCTGAGTAGCACCGACACCACAGCGAAAAGACGGCGCGAACAGTCGGGACATCGGCTTGCCTCCGGCTTCTGCGGACATTACCGATCGGGCTCGTGAACGGGGCGGGTTCGCGAAGCCGGGCATTGATGTGTTGGCCATCGCAGTATCAGTAAATAGAATAGGAGCGTCAATCATCC
>JABAOH010010530.1_pt1 | contig 22310 bp, 18 predicted proteins | sample 7062181 | NCBI WGS metagenome assembly JABAOH01 (sample SAMN14538630, study PRJNA623070) | marine sediment metagenome | biome: marine biome [ENVO:00000428]; feature: marine pelagic biome [ENVO:01000023]; material: deep marine sediment [ENVO:00002113]; isolation source: pool of 5 deep marine... | reverse complement strand
CAGGCTGAGGCTCGTTACGGCAAAGACGAGCGCGATGGCCGCGACCATAGCCCGCCGCGCTGTCGACTTCGTGAGTGAGAACGTGCGAAAAGTCAGCCAGGCGCAGGCGGCGGCGACACATCCCGCCACCCCCCACCAGAACGCGCGGCTCGGCGGCTCCGGGGGCTTGGCCAGCGCCACCGATAGCCACGTACCGATGAAGAAGACGGCAACCGCCAGCATGAGTAGGCCGATGACCTGCTTCACCAACACGCTCCAGGGGCCGCTGCGTGGAACCTTCCGGACGAGGCCGGGTCGCGCGGCGAGCAACAGGTAGGGCAGGGCCATACCGCCACCGATGGCGCCGAAGGTCGCCAGTGTGATCGCCGGCGTCTGGGTCGCCGCCCAGGCGGAGGCGCCGCCCATGAAAGGCGCGGTGCAGGGCGTCGACAATACGGCTGTCATTACCCCGAATCCAAACGACCCGGGCACGGTCTCCTGGTCCGGGTCAATGCGGTAGACGGCCTGCGGTAAGCGAACGCTGAACAGCCCCATCATCCCCAGAGCCATGATCGCGACTATGACGCCGACGGCGAGGGCGAACCAGCCCGTCTGGAACAGGCTGCTGATCGCATCGAATCCGGCGATGAACGCTATGGCGCCACCCAGGGAGATCCAGAACGCGACCACGCCCGCCGACATGACCAGGCCGAGCAAGAAAAGGCGCGTCGGCTGCCCGGCCGCCCGGCTGAGCCCCATGATCTTGAGCGGGATCACCGGCAGCACACAGGGCGTGACGTTGAGTATCAGGCCACCTAGCGCCGCGAGCACTAGGAGAAGCGTCAGGCCGACGGGTCCGTTCGGATCGAACTCGAACGACCAGGCGAAGACGCTCATCCTCAACGCAGGCAGCACCGCCCCCGAACTCCCCTCTGCCACGCTGCCGAAGCTGAAGTCGGTGAAGAGTTCGGGCTCGTTCGGCGCGGCTATTACCTCGGCGTCGGCCAGCGCCACGACCAGCGGCACGGTTAGCGGCACTGTCCGTGGCGGATAGCAGTATCGGTCGTCACACGCTTGGTAGCGGACGGCGAGCTCGACGGCGGCCTCACCAGGCTCGGCGTCTCCGGCGACCTGCAGCGGCAGGTATGCCACTGCAGTGCCGGCGTAAGACACGAGCTCGACGGGAGAGCCGGTGTAGTTGACCGTGACCTCGACCGCCTGGGGCCACTGGATCGGCAGCGCCTCGAAGCTGCTTGGCAGCGAGCGCACGTCGATCGTCGTCGCGATCGGTCGAACCAGACCTTCGAATTCTCTAGGAACGACCGGCTGGTTGGGCCAGCTGTGAAAGCCGGGTGCGTGCCAGAGGACGACGGCGACCGCCAGCTGATCTCCAGGCCGAACCGTCGCCTTCGAGGAGACCGCCCGTACGGTGACGGCAGGGCGACCGCGGTAGGTGGCCTGAGGTTGCGTGAAGGCCGGCTGGGCGAAGGCGGCAGAGAGAACCGCAACGGCGAGGACGCTTCGCCCGGGAGCGCTGGTTGTGGCCGGTACCCTGCTCATCGACCGTGTTGGTGCAGGTTGGCAGACGTCTGGTCTTTGGCAAGCTGCCGCGGGCGGTGTGAGTCGTCAAGCGACCTCTTTCCGACTCCTGGTTGGCCACCTGACTTGCGCAGTTGTCCTGCTGATGGCGTGGCCAGGCAGCGCCGTGGGGCAGGAGGCTCAAGGAGAATGCCTTCAGCGAGACGTTCGAGCTTGTGGCTCCTGGAGACGACTTCGAGTTGCTGCCCGAGAACCACTGGAGCCGCCGCGTGAGCGGTGTCCTCGGCATGAATTAGTACGCTGGCCGCCCCCCTTTCGCCCCTCCCCGTTACCGCTCTATATGAGCGTATGGACGGCCTCCCAGATTGCCTGCACGAGCGTGACGGCGAGCTCTGCTGCGAAGGTGTCCGCCTGTCGGAGATCGGGGCGGCGGTAGGTACTCCTTGCTACGTTTACAGCGAGACGGCGGTCCGGCGGCGCTACGCCGCTCTCGCCGAGGCGTTCGAAGGGGTCCCGTGCCGGGTCTTTTATTCCGTCAAGGCGAACCACAACCGGGCAGTGCTCAGGGTGTTTCGCGATCTTGGCGCTGGCGCGGATGTTGTGTCGCTGGGTGAGCTAATCCGCGCGCGGCGTGCTGGCTTCGCCGGCGCCGATATCGTCTTCGGCGGTGTAGGTAAACGCGTTGACGAACTGGAGGCAGCCCTCGCCGAAGACGTCTTCATGGTCAACGTGGAGTCGGAGAGCGAGCTGCGGGCGCTGAGCGAGCTGGCGGTCGCCCGAGGTGCGAAGGCGCGGGTCGCGGTCAGGGTCAACCCGGGTATCGAGGCGGGCGGGCACGCCTACACACGAACCGGGCACTATAAGACGAAGTTCGGCGTTGCTTGGGAGGACGCCGAGGCGCTCTACGAGGTGGCTGCACGACTCGACGGGGTAGAGCCCATCGGGGTCGACGCCCATGTCGGCTCGCAGATCTTCAGCGCCGAGCCCTATCGCCTGGTTCTGCAGCGCCTGGGCGAGCTGGTGGGGGCGATCCGTGCTCGGGGGATCGAGCTCCGCTGCCTCGACATCGGCGGCGGCTTCGGCGTGCCCCACGAGGGCAGCGCAGGGATCGACTTGCGGGCTGTAGGCGAGGCGGCGCGCGCGGTCGCCGCAGAGTTCGAGCTGACCGTTCTCGTAGAGCCGGGGCGCTGGCTCGTGGCGCCGGCCGGCGTCCTGCTGGCGCGAGTGCTCTACGCCAAGAGCCTGGGCGACCAGAGGTACTACGTCACAGACACGGGCTCCAACGATCTGGTGCGGCCGAGCTACTACAGCGCCTACCACCCAGTCGAGGTGGTGCGGCGCGCTCCGGCGACAGAAGTAGCGGACGTTGTTGGTCCCGTGTGCGAGGCGGGCGACTTCCTGGCTCTCGGCTGCGAGGTCCCGGCGTTGCAGGAGGGCGATCTGTTGGCCGTGCTCTACGCGGGCGCCTACGGTTTCGTCATGAGCTCGAACTACAACTCTCGCCCTCGCGCGGCCGAGGTACTGGTGAGTGACGATCGTTACCGGGTCGTACGGCGGCGCGAGACCCTCGACGAGCTGATGACGGCGGAGGAGTCGTGAAAGCCAAGGTCGCGACCATCGACTTCCACGTCACCTCGGAGTGTAGCCAGGAGTGCCCGTACTGTTGGGGGCCGCAGGACTTCGAGAATCCGGTCGACACGGCCACGGCGCTCCGTATCATCTCGCGTGTGAAGGACGTGGGGGCCAGCCGTATCGTCTTCACGGGAGGAGATCCGCTCAAGCGCACCGACATGGCCGAGCTGATTCAGCACGCGAAGTCTATCGGCCTCGAGGTCGCCCTCTCGACGACCGGCGACCAACTGACGCGGGAATTTCTTCAGGCCGTGGCACAGGAGATCGACCTCATTTCGTTGCCGCTCGACGGCTCGACGGAGGAGGTGAACAAGCGGACGAAAGAAGAAGGCCATCTAGCAGCCGTGCTGCAGGCGCTCGAGTGGCTGCGCGAGCACCCGAGAATCGATGTGAAAGTCTGTACTCCCGTCACCCGGCATAACCTGGCCGACGTGCCCAACATCGTTCGCCTGGTGGAAGACTACGCAGGGACGACCGAGGCACGCGTCTTCTACAACATCTTCCAGGCGTTCCCACGCGCCATGTTCGAAGTGGAGTGGGATGATCTGCTGGTGAGCGACGAAGAGTTCGCCGACCTGGAGGAACGCCTTCGAGGCACGTCGAGCGTACGGGTCAACTTCCTCGCGCACGCGACACTCGACCGCTTGTACATGATGATCTTCCCGGACGGTAGCCTGGTTGTTCCGCGTGGCCGAGACTTCCCGTCCTACGGTGCGTTCCTGGAAATCGACGATATCGATTCTGTGCTGGAAAAGAGTCGCTTCGCTTGGCAGAGACATCTTCATCACTCGCGAGGCTGGGTAAAGAACGGTTAGCGGTCATGGATAATGGTGGGCTTGCCTGCGAGCCCTTACTCTGGTCTATTCTTACCGAACAGTCGGTCATCTTGTCCCTCTCGGGCCGGAGCTTCATCGCAGATCCCGCCGCGGGTCCGTGGGGCTATCATATTGCAATACAAGGACTTGCGCTTCTGGCAGGCGGAGAGTTCTAATGGCCACAGACTTGCCAGAAGAGGAGTTCGGTTCGAACGCCCCCGGCGATCGGACGGGCGCCGAGGGGCGCCTTGTGCCTCCCGATGATTCCGAAGCCTGGGTGAAGCATCGCGATAAGATGAACGACGAAGGCAGGACTCCAGAGCGAGATGACGACATCGGCCTCCCGGATTGGCTGGCAGAGGCGCCGGAGCAGGAGCTGATGCGTGCAACCGCTGCGCTCGCACCTGGAATCCCGCGGCGGCGGTATATTTTCCGATCGGCAGAGTCGGAGCGAGTGTCTCCGCGACTGTGTCGTTGCCGCGTGACGGTGGTGTCGGCGGGCGGCGAGATCACGGGCGAGGCCGAGGGTCCGGATATCCGGGGCATGCGTTCCGAGATAGCGGCGCGGGCAGCACTGGACGCGCTGAACAGGGCCGAGGGTGGTAAGGTAGCGTTGGCTCTTAAAGGGGCGAGGGTGCTTCGTGTATTCGGTACGCCGATTGTAGTGGTCGGCGTTTACGGGCTGAACACCGGTGAAGGCACGCCGCTGGTCGGGGCATGTTTCGTCCACACCTCGGTGGAACAGAGCGCGATACTAGCCACCTTACAGGCGGCCGACCGCTGGCTCGCCTATCAAGCTCGGAAATCGGGTTACTAGAGACGTCAGCGGCAGCCGACCGCCGTTAGTAGGCCCTTCTCGAGATCGGTGAGCGGTGCCGGGTAGTTGCCGGTGAAGCAGGCGTGGCAATAGGGCCCGAACTCTTCCACAGCGCCGATCATCCCTTCCAACGACAGGTAGCCCAGGGAATCTACGCCTAGGTAGTCGCGGATCTCCTCGACGGATCTGTTCGATGCGAGGAGTTCTTCCTTGGTCGGCATGTCAATGCCGTAGAAGCAAGGGAAACGGATGGGCGGAGAAGAGAGTCGGAAGTGAATCTCCTTCGCTCCGTTTTCGCGGATCATCGAGACCAGTCCGCGGCTGGTCGTGCCACGGACCAAGGAATCGTCGACGATGACGACGCGCTTTCCAGCGATGACCTCGCGCACCGGATTGTATTTGATCCGCACCTTGAAGTCGCGGTCACTCTGCAGCGGCTGGATGAACGTGCGTCCGATGTAGTGGTTGCGGATCAGCGCCAGCTCCAACGGTATGCCCGATTCCTCGGAGAAGCCGAGCGCTGCGGAGTTAGACGAGTCTGGTACCGAGAAGACGCAATCCGCCTCGGCGGGATGCTCGCGGGCCAGGCGGCGGCCGAAGGCGCGGCGCGCTGCATCGACCGAGCCGCCCCAGATTCTCGAGTCCGGGCGCGCGAAGTAGACGAGCTCGAAGATGCAGGCGGCGGGCCCCTCGGGGGCGAGCCGTGGCAGTTCCTCGATCTGGCCGTGCCGGATCTTCAGGACCTCACCCGGCTCGATATCCCGCAGGTACTCGGCCTCGATCAGATCGAGGGCGCAGGTCTCCGAGGCAACGATGACCGCCGGGCCCTTGCGGCCGAGAACGAGGGGCCGGAAGCCGCGTGGGTCTCGGGCTGCGTAGATCGTGTCGTTGACGATGATAGCTAAAGAAAACGCCCCCTCGACCTGGGTCAGCGCCTCGAGCACCTGCTGGTCGGGGCCGGGCTGCTGGGAGCGCGCGATCAGGTGGACGATCACCTCGGAGTCCATCGTGGACTGGAAGATCGCGCCCTCGGCGACGAGCCGGGCTCGCAGCTCGGCAGCGTTGGTCAGGTTGCCATTGTGGGCTAGGGCCAACGTGCCGTCGCGATAATTGACGAGAGCCGGTTGAGCGTTATGGAGCTCGGACTCGCCGGTCGTCGAGTAGCGAGCATGGCCGATAGCGACTTGGCCGGGCAGGCCCGAGATGTCCTCGACCTTGATCGCCTCGGCGACGAGCCCCATTCCCTTGTGGATGCGCGTCTCACCGGCGCCGTCCACGACAACGATCCCGGCGGACTCCTGGCCCCGGTGCTGCAGCGCGTGCAGCCCGAGGAAGGTCAGTTCGGCCGCGGCCTCGTGTCCGGAGACGGCGAAAACGCCGCACTCTTCACGGAGCGACTTGTCCACTACGGTGAGATGCTTTTTCACGCGACCCCGCGCCGTGCTCTCTTAACCCTGCTTCGCGCCCTCAGCGCTGCTTGGACGCTTTACGCTTGCGGAAGCGGAATGATAATCTGCGACGTGTGCGACTTCCACCCCGGGGCTTGCGACTCGGGTAGCAACCGTCAGGCACCCCGCCCACCGGGTAGCAGCCATGTCGGTCATCGCGGACGGGGTAGCAGTCGGTGGATGGATGTTGTGAGGTCGAGGGCCGGCGACCCCCCACCAGCCTCCACACAGTTCTGGGAAGGTCGGGGATCGCCTTATTCTGTGCGCGACGGGCGAACGAATCGGTTTTCACGTCTCTTATGTCACCGCCTATCCTCTAATCGTTATCCGGGCCGCCTCCGCCTGTCAGCCGCTCGAAGCAGACAGAGCTCGCCTGGCGGATCCTTTCATCTTCGGTCTGATAGGTGGGGTCCTGCCGGACCATCTCGGTAAACTCGGCTATCGTCGACGGCTCGACTCCCAGGGCATTGGCCTCCATTGCAGTGCACTGGCAGAGCGTCCGAGCATCGCCCTCGGTCACGCCGCTCGCGACCATCGCCTCGGCGCATACGGGAACGAAGGCGAAGAACTCCTGGCTGATCTCTTCCACGACCTCGTCGGCGGGCGCCACGGGTAGCGCAGGTGGCGGCGTCTCTGCGGGCGGCGTCTCTGCGGGCGGCGTCTCTACCTGCCGCACCTCCACGGCCTCGATCGTGGTCGTCGGGATATCGAGGCGCATGCCGCCGGGTGTCGGCCTGGCTACCGTGCCCTTGGGGGACGAGCTCTCACCGGCGTACTCGTTCCAGGGGGCGCGCAGCACCGCGTCGACCACCTGGCCGTTCTCGAGAATCACGAGGTCGGGGAAGCCGCACTCGTACTCGCAGCCGTTGTTGTAGAAGTAGTAGATGAACGGGCCACGCGCGCTAACGCCGTCCGGCTGGCCGAACTCCCCTTTCACCTCATCGGCCGTCATGCCAGGGGCGATGGTTCTGACTTCCTGGGCCGTCGCCGCGCCGGCCGTGAAGAAGATGGCCGCCAGTCCGATCGCCCAACCCGCTACTCTGCTGTTGCTCATGTCACTCCCCCTCTTTTCACGATCGCGGCTCGGTGTCCCCCTGGGGTCAGGTCCTGCTTCGGCAGGCTCCGCGGCGGCTCCTTCGGGCCTCTCGCCCAGTGGCGCCGCATATCTTCGTACTGCCGCCGACGGGGGTACGATTCCCCGTACCCTCTACGCAATTCCCAGTTCCCAAGGACCTCGCCCGCACCTGAATCATACCGACTACAGCGCCAGACCGCCGCCAACTTACACACCCAACTTACCCAATCTTTCAATGGCGCGGTCTATCGCTTGGCGCTGGCGTTTCAGCGCCTTCACGATACGTCGGACCGTGTCCGGCGTCGGGCGACGTGCTGCCATCCGATACTGGTACAGCGAGTCACGGGAAATGCCCGCTGCTTCCGCAAGGTCGGTCTGACTCAGCGTTGCCGCGTCTATCGCGTCCAGAACCGCCCGCAGCCGGGTTTCGTCTGCCTTAGCCATATCTGCCCGTCTAGGGGGTCTACAACCGGCGGGGTACGTAAGATACCGGCCGGTCGTCATCTTGTCAATATTCGTCCGTACTCGGCCGGCAGAAATTGGCAAGAACTGCGTCCGCCAGGGGAGACCAGCTTCGGTCAGCCTTTCAACCGACCGTCATTCATTCCGCGGGTTGGTCTGGTTAGTCCGCGTCAGGACTGGAACTTTCGTCGGTGCCGGCGTGCTTCGCCCAGTGGGGCCGCATATCTTCGTACTCCAGATCCCGCGTCTCTGTTTCCTCGTCAGCGCCAAGCTCCTCACTCAACGGGTCGCGATCGGGCAGGATGTCCAATAAGCCCAGTGCGACCGTCCGCACGACGCCGACGGTTATGTAAGTCAACGCGACAGGGAAAACCACCAACTGGGGGTTCCAGATGAGCAGCGCCACGGCGATCAGCAGCAGCGCGATCGCGGCGCGCCCACTGGGGTTTCGGACGCTCAGGCGGGGAATTGCCGGATAGATTACATGACTCAGCATCAATCCGGCCAGCACGATCATACCACCACCGATCAGCTGAGTCCAAGGCCAGCTTGAAACATAGCCATCGAACAGGCCGGTCTGGCTGAACGGGTAAAACGAAGCCAGTGTAACACCTGCGACGGGGGAGGGGAGCCCGTGGAAGTGGAGATGGGCGCGGCCGCCCTGCTCGATGTTGAAGCGTGCCAGCCGGACGGCCACGGCAGCGACGTAGATGAAAGCCAAAGCCCAGCTCCAGTCGCCGGTCTCGAGCAGTTGCTTGTAGACGAGTATCGCGGGCGCGACGCCGAAGCTGACCAGGTCGACCAGCGAGTCGAGCTCGGTGCCGAAAGGTGACCCGGTACGGGCGAAGCGGGCGATACGCCCGTCGAGGCCATCGGCGACGGCGGCCACGACGATGAGCCAGGCCGCCAGACTGAAGTCGCCGCGCAGAGCCGCGATGATAGACCAGAAGCCGAAGAATAGGTTGCCCAAGGTGAAGGCGTTGGGGAGGATGACGATTCCCCGTCGGCGCTCACCGTGAGCCGAACGACTCCGCTTGATCATTCGAGTGCCTCCGAGTCTGCGGTCAGCTGTGCGAGGACTGTTATGCCACCAACGGCTCGCTGGCCGACTCTTACGTTCAGGGTCGAATCCCTAGGCAGAAAGACATCGACGCGCGAGCCGAATCGGATGAGACCCATCCGTTCGCCCTGCTCGACCCGGTCGCCCAGCTTCGCGTAAGTCACAATCCGTTTCGCTGCCAGGCCGGCGATCTGTCGGACGAGCACCGAGTGGCCCTCGGATTTGATGCCGGTAGACGCTCGCTCGTTGGAATGGCTGGCCGAGCGGCGCCAGGCCGGCTCGAATCGCCCGGCATCGTAGGTCCTATGGTCCACGTCGCCGGTCACCGGGTAACGGTTCACGTGGACGTCGAAGAGGGATAGAAAGATCGACACGCACATTGACTCGCTCTTCATGTACGAGGATTCCTCGAGGAGCCTGATGTCGATGACCTTCCCGTCGGCAGGCGACACGACCAGATCAGGTCCCCTGGGACCCAGGCGCTCCGGATCACGAAAGAAGGCGAGGATACCGACTGCCAGGGTGGCCAGGCACAGGGCCACGATCCAGAGCAAGGTCCCGCCCGTGTGTGCCGCGGCCGAAAGAAGCACGATGGCCGGGACCGTGGTGCTGAGGATGAACGGGAGGCCTTCGCGGGCCAGTGGAATGCGCATCTCTGTACTTCTTTTCGCCGGCTTACTGAAGCAGGGGCTCGCCGGTGATCAGCTCGTACGCTCTAAGGTAGCGCTTGGATGTGTTTTCGACGACCTCGGGCGGCATTGATGGGGGCGGCGGCATCCGGTCCCACTCCCCCTTCGCCACCAACAGGTCGAGGTAGTCGCGCACCGGCTGCTTGTCGAAGGACTGCTGGCTGTGCCCGGCCTCGTATTGATCTGTCAGCCAGAAGCGCGATGAATCTGGTGTCAGGACCTCGTCGATGAGCAGAATCTCGCCTTCGCGGCCGACGCCGAACTCGTACTTGGTGTCGGCCAGTATCACACCGCCCTCGGCCGCGATGTCATGAGCGCGCTCATACAGGGCGATACTCATGTCGCGGAGCGTGTTGGCTACCGCCACTCCGACCGTCGCCCGGACCCGCTCGAACGTGATGTTCTCGTCGTGTCCCTCGGTCGCCTTGGTTGCCGGCGAAAAGATCGGTGGGTCGAGCCGCTGCGCCTCCACGAGCCCGGGTGGTAACGGCTCGCCGGCCAGCGTCCCGCTGACGCGATACTCCTTCCAGGCCGAGCCGGTGATATAGCCTCGCACCACGCACTCGATGGGGAACGGGTCCGTCTTGCGACAGAGAATGCTGCGGCCTTCCCAGCGTGAGCGGCTCTCCGCCAGCGGTGGGTGTCGCTCGATGATCGCCTCCGCGTCGGCGGTGATCACGTGATTGGCGACGATGTCGCTGGTCCGCTCGAACCACCAGAGCGAGAGCTGCGTCAGAACGGTCCCCTTGTGAGGGATCGGCTCGTCCAGCACGACGTCGAAGGCGCTCAGCCGGTCGGTGGCGACGAGCAGCAGATCATCCCCGAGCGCATACACCTCCCGGACCTTGCCCTCCTTCACCAGGGGCAGATCCAATCCGACGGTTCGTAGCGGTTCTGTCATCGTCGTTTCTCGACCGTTCTCTCACTCAGACCGTGAGGGTTGGGCTATCCCTTTCTATTTCCTCTGCGTGCCGCTCCAGCGCCGGATCGACCGATTCGGCGATGAATCGTTCGACCTGCTGCGGGGCCCGGCCGACCATCGCCTCAGGGGTCAGCAAGCTTTCGAGTTCCTCACGCTCGATCCCGATCGTGGGGTCGCCGGCCAAACGCTCGACCAGGTCGTTCGCCTTCCCTTGACGCACTTCCTCCGCCGCCGCTATCGCATGCCGGCGGATGACTTCGTGGAGCTTCTGACGGTCGCCTCCGCGGCGCGCCGCGAGCAAGAGGACGGGCTCCGCCGCCAGGTACGGCAGTTGCTCGGCGAGGCGACGTGCCGCCACGTCGGGGTGGACGTCCAGGCCGGCAGCGACGTTATGCCAGAGTAGCAGGACCGCGTCGCATCCCAGGTACGCTTCGGGCACAGCGATCCGCTTGTTCGCCGAGTCGTCGAGCGTCCGTTCGAGCCACTGCGCCGCTGCGGTGATCGCCGGGTCGAGCGCTAGGACCATGACGTGGCGTGCCAGCGCATTGATTCGCTCGCAGCGCATCGGGTTGCGCTTGTGAGCCATAGCGCTGGACCCGACCTGTGATTTGCCGAACGGCTCCTGTACTTCGCCGAAGTTCTGCAGCAAGCGGATGTCGTTGGCGAACTTCGAGGCGGACTGCGCGATGTCGGACAGCGTGGCGAGCAACGTCGCGTCGACCTTGCGCGTGTACGTCTGCGAGGACACGCCGTACACCTCGTCGAAACCCATCTTCTCGGCGACCAGCCTGTTCAACTCGTCCACTTTCCCGGAATCGCCGTCGAACAGGATCAGGAACGAGGCTTCGGTACCCGTGGCGCCCCGCGTGGAGCGGAACCGCAATTTCTCGAGGCGGAAATCGAGCGATTCCAGGTCGAGGAGCAGGTCCTGCATCCAGAGGGCAATGCGCTTGCCGACGGTGGTCGGTTGTGCAGGCTGCAGGTGCGTGTAGCCGACGCAGGGGACATCGCGGTGTTCGAGCGCCTGCTCCCTCAGCGCGGCCAGGACGTTGAGGACGCGCCGGCGGATCAACTTGAGCGCCTCGCGGTGTTGGATCAGGTCGGCGTTGTCCATCACGAAGGCCGAGGTAGCACCCAGGTGGATCACGCCCTTCGCCGCCGGCGCCACTTCGCCGAAGGCTTGGATCTGCGCCATCACCTCATGGCGCGACTCCGACTCGAGCTCGGCGATCCGGTCCAGATCGATCGCCTCGATCGACGTCCGCATCGACGCGATCGCCTCCTCGCTAACCTCTAGCCCGAGTTGGCGCTCGGACTCGGCCAGGGCGATCCACAGCTCGCGCCAGATCCGGGCGCGGAAGCGCGGCCCGAAGATGGCCGCCATCTCACCCGAGGCGTAGCGGGTGATGAGCGGGTTCTGATACGAGTCGGCCGTCACCCGGTCACCCTCCTGTGGTTATCCGGAACGACGTTCTTCCCTGATAGCCGTCCCTTTCGTAATAGACCTGGATGCCGCCGCGGCCGGCGAAGTAGTCGAGGAGTTCCGCCACCTCATCGGCGCTCGATACGCGGCGACGGTTAATGGCAAAGATCAGGTCGCCCTGCATGAGCCCGGTCCTTTGCGTCACGTAGTCCGAGACGCTCACGATCAGCGCGCCCTGTTCGCTGCGCAGCCCCCGCTCGACCCGGATGGCTGGTGTCAGGGTGATCAACTCGAGGCCCTCGAGCACTTCTACGCGGTCGGCCCGCACCGATGGGAGGTCCTCGACCGCAACGGCGACTTCACGCTCATCGCCCCTGAGGTCCAGTACCGTAAGGCTGATTTGGTCGCCCGGGGCCACATTGAACAGTTCCGCCTCCCAATCGAGCGGCGACTTCACCGGCCGGCCCTGAACAGCGGTCAACTCCATCCCTTTCGTCAGCTCGGCGCGATCGGCCGGCGAGCCTGGAGCTACCCGCACGATGCTGGCGCCGCGCCGGCGTCCGGTAGCTCCAGGCNNGCTGGCGCCGCGCCGGCGTCCCGTTCGGTCGCTCTCGGTGGGCCCCACGTCGATGCCGACCCAGGGGCGGCGTACCCGCCCGCCGTCGCGGAGCTGGTCGGCGATGCGCAGCGCCCGGTTGATCGGGATCGCGAACCCGAGCCCCTGTGAGCCGCCCGTCCGGGAGAAGATCGCCGAGTTGACACCTATCACCCGACCTTCCGCGTTCACCAGCGGGCCGCCGGAGTTGCCCGGGTTGATCGAGGCGTCGGTCTGGATCATGTCGGCGTAGATCGTCTGCTCGTCGCCGCCCGAGCCCGACAGGGCGCCCGGCAGGATGTGACGCCCGGTACCCGATATCACACCCGCCGTAACTGTTGGCTCGGCATTGGAGAGGAGGTAGCCGAAGGGGTTGCCGATGGCGATGGCCGGTTCGCCGATGACTAGGTCGTCGGAGTCGCCGAACTCCGGCACGGGAATCTCGGCCTCCACCTGTAGAAGGGCGACGTCGGATAGTTCGTCGCTGCCGATCAACTCCGCCGGATGGTCACCGCCCTCGACCGTGGAAACGACGATCTCGATGGCGCCCTGGACCACGTGGGCATTGGTCAACACGTAGCCGCCCTCCGCGATGGCGAAACCGGACCCGAGGCCGGCTACCTCTCGCTCGGTGCCGAACGGGGCGAAGAAATCGTCGAAGATCGAACGTGGGACCACCCGCTGGCGGCGGATCACGTTGACGCTCACCACAGAGGGTGTGACGCGCCGCGCCGCCTCGACTATGGGCGTCTGGCGGGCGGGTATCAGGCCTGAGTCGCGACCCGCCTGCGCCGCCGCGCCAGCGGCGGCCGGCGCTGGAGCCGCCGCGGGATCGGCCGTTTTCGACGCCTCCGAGGCGCCCGGCTCGTCGGCCCGAACCAGGAAAGCGGGCGGTCCGAAGACGACCAAAGCGGCGGCGATGAGGGCGGCGGCGAGGCCCACCAGCCAGCCGGCTCGGAAACCGGCTGCAGATCGATCGCGGTCTGTCGGTGCGGCTATGCTTCTGCCTCCTGCGTGCTCGGGATTTCGATCTTGGCCTCCTCCGCGTCCCTCAGAAAGGCCTCGAGTCCACGATCGGTGAGTGGGTGCTGGACGAGCCTCCACAACACCGCCGGCGGTATTGTGGCGATGTCCGCGCCAAGCAGCGCGGCGTCCACGAAGTGCAGCGGATGGCGGATCGAGGCAACCAGTATCTCGGTGTCGAAGCCGTAGTTGTCGTATATCTCGCGGATCTGGGCGATCAGCTCCATCCCCTCGTGCGAGATGTCGTCGAGACGCCCGACGAACGGCGAGATGAACGTGGCTCCCGCCTTGGCCGCCAGCAGCGCCTGCGACGCGGAAAAGCACAGCGTCACGTTGACGCCGATACCCTCGGCGCGCAGTCGCCGCGTGGCCACCAGGCCCTCCTCGCTCAGCGGGACCTTGATGACGACGTTGTCGGCGAGGGCGGCGAGATCGCGCCCTTGCGCCAGCATCCCCTCCGAGTCGGTGGCCAGCACTTCCAGGCTCACCGGCCCGTCCACCGCGTCGGTGATCTCCTTCATGTAGTCGGCCAGGTTGGCGTCGCCAACAACCTTGGCCAGCAGCGACGGATTCGTCGTCACACCGTCGATTAGGCCGGCCCTGGCGGCCCGGCGAATCTCCTCGATGTCTGCCGTGTCGATGAAGATCTTCATTCGCTCTCCCCTTTACCCCTCGCTTTTGCTTCCGTTTGCCCTGAAGTATAGTCGACTCGCGCCAAAAACAACCCCTGCGCTGGCGCCGGCGGCGCCGCTTTCAGGCCGGGCTCGCCCTCCAGCAGGCGGCCCACGTGGTCGACGGGCCGGAGGCCCCGTCCGGTCGCGACCAACGTGCCCACCAGATAGCGGACCATATGGTGGAGGAATCGGTCGGCGGTGATCTCGAACTCGAGTATCCCAGCGTCGCGCGCTGCCTCGCGCCAGAACGCCGAACTCACGTTGCAGCGAACACCCCGTTCGGGCTGGCCAGACTTCGCGAACGCGCCGAAGTCATGCTCGCCGGCGATGCAACTTGCCGCGGCGTCAATCCGTTCTCGGTCCAGGCTGTGGCCGACCGGCCAACACCAACGGTGCTCGAAGGGCGAGCGGGACCCAGGGCTGAGGCCAACTCGGTAGACGTAGGTGCGAGACAGGGCATCGTAGCGCGGATGGAAGGACTCGGGCACGGGCTCGGCGGATTCGATCCACAGGTCGCTCGGCGCCAACGCGTTGAGCGCTCGAACCAGCTCCCGCTCGTCGAAGCGATTCGGTATCAGCGCGCTCGCGACCTGACCCGTAGCGTGGACACCTCGATCCGTGCGGCCGGCGGCCGTAACGCTGACCGCGTCCACACCACATAGCCGGCCCAACAATGCCGAAAGCTCGCCCTGCACTGTGCGCCGGTTAGTTTGCGTCTGCCACCCGTAGAAATCCCGGCCGTCGTAGTGCAAGACGAGCTTAACTCGCCAGTGAGTCGTGTCGTCCCCTGCGTGCATGGTACAACAATATCCAACATCCCCTAGCCAGTGACCAGATATTCAAGTGCCTGACAAGAGCCACGACTCAAGATCCAATGATCATCGACACATGAACCTTGGGCCTGGTCACTTGGAGACCACTTGATATCTGAAAGCTGGGTGTTGGATAGTGGATATTGACTTCAATACTTGCGGATGACTCCCACAACGACGCCCCGGACCTGGACGTCGTCCTCGGCGTAGTAGAGTGGCGCGTGTTGCTCATTGGCTGGCTGCAGCCGGATGCGACCGTCGTTCTCCCTGTAGTAGCGTTTGACCGTCGCGGACTCGCCGGCCACCAGCGCGATCACCATTTCGCCGTTCTCGGCCACCTCGCGACCGTCTACAACCACACAGTCACCGTCACGGATCTGGTCGTCGATCATCGAGTCGCCGCGCACCCGCAGCACGTAATGGGGGCCCTTTCCGGTAAGCATATCCTCGGGCACCGAGACCACCTCGGTGTCCTCGATCGCCTCGATCGGTGCGCCGGCCGCCACCAAACCCAGCAGCGGAAGCCCGGCCGCCACCGCCTTTGGGCGCGCCGACTCCAGCGGCTCTACCGAGCGGCTTTCGTTGTAGTTGCGGCGGATGTAGCCCTTGCGCTCGAGGTTCGAGAGGTGCTCGTGCACGGTCGCCAGAGAACGGTAGCCGAAGAAGTCAGCGATCTCCTCGAAGCTGGGCGAGTAGCCTGAAGTCTGAATGAAGCTCTCGATGAAATCGAGGATCTCTCGCTGCCGCTTGGTGAGCGCCATGACGCCTCCGTTGTGCCGTTGCGAGTGGCCGCCTCCCGAACAAGAGCCGAAACTACAATACCCGAAAATGCACCGAAGCGCAACCCCCGACGCCGTATCTGGTTGTGGGAAACGAGGCTGAGGCAGACAGCCCGTCGGAGCGCCTGGGATTGATCCGTCCGCTGCGGCGGCTCTGCCCGTACCCTGGGCACGATTCGGGAGAGTCGGGGATCAGGTGACGAACGAGGGGGTAAGGTACTATATTATTGGCGGTTGTCGGTCCGGACCCCCACCCCTGCCTTGTCCGCGAGTCCCAGGCCGTCATAGGGCGATCATCGCAGGCCGTTGGCAAGACGGCGTCAGTTTCTATGCCGGCGGAGGTTCCAGAACCAACGAGAAGACGACCGAGGGATCCTCGCGTATGAGGGGGCGGTAATTCTAGGTACGGGCGGTAGGGTCGTGCAGGAAGTAGCGCGTCTCGAAACAGACGTCGGCGTGCTGCCGAAAGGGAAGCGGTGATGGACGAGAACGTCCTCGAAGGTCTACCTGATTTCGATTCCGACCTCGAATCGGATTCGGGCCCGGGACCCGAAGCGGTTCCGGTTGCGGAGGAGGGTGGGCTCGACACGGAAGTCCGGGAGTTTCTCACGGCCTTCGTGAAGACGGTCCGGGCCGCGCAGCTGTACGTTCAGGGCAATCCACTTCTGCACCAGTTCATCGAAGATCTCAAGCGACGCCTGTCTGCGATCTGGGACCGGGTCCCGTCGCTCAACCTCACGATCTACGAGAGCGAGATCCGTTGGCTCGACAGCCAGGTCTACAAGGAGAAGCTGGGAGGACAGGACAACCTGGCCTTCAACCTATACAGAGATGGGATTCGGCGGGTGGAGCTGTTGCCGGGCGTCGAAGATGATGAGCTCCGTCAGTTCATCGACGTGCTCCGCCTCTCGAAAACGCTGAAGGAGGACGAGGACGACCTGCTGACGTTGCTGTGGAACTGCGACTTCAGTCTGATCCGCTACGAGTACATCGACGTACTGGGTGATGAGCCGCCGGTGCCCACGCCGGACCTGTCGCAGGCCGACGACACGCTTCCGGCGCTGCCCGAGCTGGAGCTGTCTCCCGAGCTGCAGACGCCGACGCTGCGCGAGGACTTCGAGCCCTCGCTGTACTTCCTGGACGAGGCCGACGTGGCGCACCTGCAGCAGCAATTGCATCGCGAGTGGGAGCGGCCGGTGAGGCAGGATGTGACGATAGCAATCCTCGACCAATACGAGCTCGGAGATGAGGAGCGTCGTTCTGAAGTCGTGGACATCCTGCGTCAGATGCTGCCGCGCGTGCTAGCGGAAGGGGATTTCGCGAAGGCGTCCTTCATCGTCGGTGAACTGAAGGGCATCGCCGTCAAGAAGCAAGATGAGGCGGCGATCATCGAGGAGGTAGACGCGATCATCGGCGAGCTGAGCGAGCCGATCGTACTCGAGCAGCTCGTCAAGATCCTGGAAGACGGGACCGTCGATCCGAATAGCGAGGCGCTGGCCACCTTGCTGGGGGCGCTCAAGCCGCAGGCGATTATCGTGCTCATCCAGGCGTTGCCCTTAGTGGCCCGCAAGGAGGCACGCGAGCAGCTCCTGGCGACGCTCGACCGGCTGGCCTCGATGAATCCGAAGCTGATGCCGGGCCTGGTCACGGCCGACGACCCGCGGGTGGCGGCGGAGGCGGCGAAGATCGCCGGACGCCTGAAGATGAGCGGTACGGCGGAGCCTATCTCGAGGCTGCTCAAGCGGCCCGAGCAGGAGGTGAGGCTCGCTGCGGTCGAGGCGCTGGTGGCGCTGCGGACCTCGATGGCAGGGGGCCCACTAATGGGGGCGCTAACCGACGACAGTCGCGACGTTAGGGTGGCGGCTGCCAAAGGCATTGCGCGGCTCAAGTACAGCCCCGGTGCTCAGCAGCTCGAGGGGTTCATTAAGGGTAACGAGTTGCGCAGGCGGGATTTGACGGAACAGCTGGCCTTCTTCGAGGCGTACGCTCGTGCCGCCGGCGACAAGGGGACCCGGCTGTTGGCGCGCATGCTGAACGGGCGTCGTTTTCTGTGGTTCAAGTATCCGAGCCCGATGCGCGCCTGTGCGGCGCGGGCGCTGGGCTTGGTGGGTGGCGCGGAGGCGGAGCAGGAACTCAATGTAGCGGAGTTCGACAAGGATCCGATGGTCCTCAGTGCGGTGCATGCAGCGCGGCGCGAACCCGAGGAGAGCGAATCGGATGATGATGGTAACGAGGAGTGAGGATGGGCTGATCCAGGATACCAGCGCCCTATTGAGCGGTGAAGGGCGCAAGGTCCTGGCGGCGCTGTATGCGACGATGCGCTCGTTGCGCCTCTATCCTCTGGAGAACCAGGTGGTACAGCGGGCGCTGGCCGAGGTGGAGGCGAGCGCGCGGGTCTCCCTCAATCGGGAGGGACGCCTGCAAGTGCGTTTGGCCGGCGATTTCGTCTTCTTCAACGACGTGCGGTTGCGGCTCGATCTCGGCAACTACGCCAGCTTCGTATTCGTCCGGAAGCTCTTGGAAGCGCACGGCGTCGGAAGCATCGACGTGAACCCGCAGGTCGACATCCGCGAGTGGACGTCGTTCCTGTCACTGCTGGTCCAGGAACCGGAGGGAACTGCTCAGCAGGCGCTGGAGTCGGTCCAGCAGCGCATCCAACAGGCGGGCGTCGAGAACATCGCGGTGGGACCGGCTGCAGCGCTGGTGGACACGCTGAGCCTGAGCGAAGAAGCCAAGGAAGCGGCGCGGCGCACCTACGCGCGCTCGGTTAGCGTGGTCAAGGACGTGATGACCAGCGTTCGACTCGGCAAAGCATGGAGCGGGCGCCGCGTCAAGCGCGTGGTGCTGGGCATCGTCGACCAGGTCCTGCACGACGAGGCCGCGATGCTGGGAATGACGACGCTGCGCGACTACGACGAGTACACGTTCACTCACTCGGTGAACGTCTGCATCCTGTCGGTGGCGCTCGGCCAGAAGCTCGGCTTCAGCAGACATCAGCTGTTCGACCTCGGGCTCGGCGCCCTGTTCCACGATGTGGGCAAGTCGCGCGTCCCGCTCAGCGTGCTGAACAAGGAAGGCCGGCTGGACAAAGAAGAGTGGCGGGTCATGAGCCAGCACCCGGAGTTCGGGCTGATCCTCCTGTTCGACCTGCATGGGTTCGAGGAGCCGCCCTATCGGGCGATGCTGACGGCCTACGAACACCATATGCGGACCGATTTCACCGGCTACCCGCGGGTGGTCCGGGACCGCTGGATGGGTTTCTTCTCGCGGATCGTGGCTGTCGCCGATGCCTTCGATGCGGCGACGAGTAAGCGGAGTTACCAGTACATACCGTTCCCACCCGACGAGGTGCTGCGGGAGATGCGGGACAATCCGTCTCGCGGCTTCGATGCCACAATTGTGAAGGCGTTCGTGAACATGATGGGCATCTATCCGGTGGGGACGTTGTGCATCCTGGACACGGGCGAGCTGGCTGTCGTCGTGGCGCCAAGCCCGAACCCGGAGGAGCTGCACCGGCCACTGGTACGGGTGGTCTCCGACGCCAGTGGCCGCAAGCTCCCGGAACCGCCGCTGGTTGACCTGTCGGAGGAAGACGCTGCGACAGGTCGTCCGGTCCGCACGATCGTGAAGACGACCGACCCTGACAAATACAGCATCACGGTCTCCGACTACGTAGCCTGAGCGACGGTGGCGACACCCCCTGCCCGGTTTGACACCTTGGAATCGACGGCGCTAACATCCCAGCCGTGATGGCCAAGGGACCTCCAGACCAGAAGGGTGCTCGACGTCAGATGACGACGCTCGAGTTCGTCGCCATGAAACAGCGTGGCGAACGGATCGCCGTGCTCACTGCTTACGACTATCTGATGGCGGGGCTGCTCGACGAGGCCGGGGTCGACTGCGTGCTCGTCGGCGACTCGCTGGGCCAGGTCGTCGCCGGAGAGGAATCGACTCTCCCCGTCACCATCGAGCAGATGATCTATCACGCGAAGGCGGTGCGACGGGGAATCGAGCGGGCATTACTCGTCGTCGACATGCCGTTCCTCACCTACCAGGTCTCAGTCGAGGAGGCGATCCGCAACTGCGGCCGGGTGCTGCAGGAGACCGGAGCGCAGGCTGTGAAATTGGAGGGTGGCCATGAGGAGATGGCGCGGACCATCAGCAGGTTGGTCGTCTCGGGCATACCGGTGATGGGTCACTTGGGCCTCACGCCACAGTCCGTCCACAAGCTCGGGGGATACCGCCTCGTCGGCAGGGCCGAACAGGAGCAGGAGCGGCTGCTGGCCGAAGCGGCGCGCCTGGTCGACGCGGGATGCTTCAGCATAGTCCTGGAGATGCTACCCAAGGGGTTGGCCGGCGCGATTACCCGGGCGGTGCCGGTCCCCACCATCGGGATCGGGGCCGGCCCCGAGTGCGACGGGCAGGTTCTCGTCCTGCCCGACATGCTGGGCCTGAACGAGGCCTTCAGCCCCGGCTTCCTGAAGCGGTATGCCGACCTGGCTGCTGGCGTCCGTGAGGCGGTTTCCGACTACGTACGTGAGGTGAAAGAGGGCGTCTATCCCGGTCCCGAGCACTCGTACGAGTGAGGGTGACGCGCTATTCCTGCCGTGAAGCTTGTCAAGACGATCTCAGAGGTCAGGGCGGAAGTCGGTCGGGCCCGCAGTAGCGGGCGGAGTATCGGCCTAGTCCCCACAATGGGATTCCTCCACGAGGGACATCTTAGCCTGGTAGACCGTTGCTGCGAGCTCGCCGGCTACGTGGTCATGTCGATCTACGTGAACCCCCTGCAGTTCGGGCCCTCAGAGGACTTCGACGAGTACCCGCGCGCCCTGGAGCGCGACTTGGCCGTGGCCGACGAGCGAGGCGTCGACCTGGTGTTCGCTCCCGCTGACAGCGAACTGTATCCGAATGAACTCACCGTGACCGTTGCGCCCAGGCGGCTAGCCGACCGGCTCTGTGGCCTCAGCCGGCCGGGCCACTTCGAGGGCGTGCTTACGGTCGTCGGTAAGCTGTTGGGCATCGTTCAGCCCGATCTCGCAGTCTTTGGCCAGAAGGATTTCCAGCAGGCGGTCCTGGTCCAGAAGATGGTGATCGATCTCGACATGCCCGTCCGCATCGAGGTGGCACCTACGGTGCGGGAGGCGGACGGTATCGCCATGAGCTCGCGCAACGAATACTTGTCGGCTGACGAGCGGCGGCGGGCTCTGAGCATCTCGCGGGGCCTCGCCGGGGCAGTGAGGTCCTTCAGATCGGGCGAGCGGGACGCGGCGATGATCGGGCGGGGTGTGTTGAAGACCATGGAGGAGGCCGGCGGCGTGGATGTCGAGTACGTCGAGGTAGTCTCCGCCCACGAACTGGAGCCGGTCCAACAGGCGGACGAGGAGACTGTCGTGGTTGTGGCCGCTCGAGTCGGCACGACGCGGCTGATCGATAATGCGCGACTGGGAGCGCCAGACCCGGGCCTGGCAAAGATGTTATAGAGAATATCCAATATCCGATAACCATTGGTCATGTTGCCAAGGGGCCTTCGCTTAACAAGTCCCATATTTCGATGATCGATCGCCAAGTATCCGGATCCGTGGAATGTTGGTGTTTGGACATCGGGTCTTGGGTCTTGAGCAGCGCTTGGCCAGATGATCATCGGATACGGGTTACTGATTATTGAATCTGATGACACGCCGGAAACTACATCCCCTTATCGTCGCAGCGGCCCGCGGAGAGCTGCCCGTCTGGGCCCGCGTGCGCACGGGGCGCCTGACCCACCTCGCTTCGGTGGCGGAGCTGCTAACGAGCTGGGCCGCCGAGCTCGGCCTGGACGACAGCGACCGCATGCGCTGGGTCGCGGCGGGCTGGTTGCACGACTCGTTACGTGATGAGGATCCCGAGTCGCTCGCCGCTGCAGCCGCCCACTATCCGGCGCAGGTACAGCACGGGCCGGCTGCCGCGGAGCGACTCAGCGCGGAGGGTGTTGACGACCGCGAGCTACTCGACGCGATCCGCTACCACAGTCTCGGCCATCGCGGGTTTGGCGCCCTGGGTCGCTACCTCTATTTGGCGGATTACCTCGAGCCGGGGCGCCCGTATGCCCCGGTGGAGAACGCCGCGATGCGCGCCGCGCTTCCCCACGAGCCCGATGCGGCGCTGAGGCGCGTTTGTGCCCGCCGCATTCGGGAGGTACTGAATCGCGGAAGGCCCTTGCGTCGTGAGACCGTCGCGTTTTGGAACGAGCTGCAGAGAGACGGTGCGGCAGATTGCGGGGGGGAGACTTGAGCAGCCTCCTACGGACAGCCTTGCTCGCTTTCGTATTCTTCGTGGTCGGTGCGTTCGTCGCATCGCTATGGCTCGAGATCCGGCACGAGACCCCTATGACCGTCGAGCCGCCCGAGGGACACTGGGGCGGACGGCGAATCCGAGTGGAAGTTCTCAACGGTGCGGGTGTGGACAGGCTGGCCGTTCGCGCAACCGAACGGCTGCGCGACCTCGACTTCGACGTGGTCTACTACGGCAATCTCGGGTCGTTCGACCGCGATAGCTCGGTTGTCATCGCCCGGCTGGACGATCTGGAG